>ENA-OPWX01000447-OPWX01000447.1-human-gut-metagenome-genome-assembly--contig:-NODE-447-length-37692-cov-2.718469_pt1 | contig 37692 bp, 31 predicted proteins | sample MGYA00241514_ERZ502020 | MGnify/ENA primary metagenome ERZ502020 (study PRJEB25962, sample SAMEA2042105) | human gut metagenome | biome: human gut; feature: human-associated habitat; material: faeces... | reverse complement strand
GCGAGATGAAAGAATTTTTTCCTGAGAACGCAGTGGAATATTTTGTCTCCTACTACGACTACTACCAGCCGGAGGCTTACGTTCCTTCCACAGACACCTATATCGCCAAGGATGCATCCACCAACGACGAGATCGATAAACTCCGCCTTTCTGCCACAGCGGCCTTATGTGAGCGGAAAGACGTGATCGTAGTTTCATCGGTATCCTGTATTTATGGCCTGGGTGCGCCGCAGGAATTTTTTGATATGATGATCTCACTTCGGCCGGGGATGGAGAAGGATCGTGACGAGGTTATCAAACAGCTGATCGATATCCAGTACACAAGAAATGAGATGGATTTTCACCGTGGAACCTTTCGTGTCCGGGGTGATGTGCTGGAGATCTTTCCGGCTAACTCTACAGACCGGGCGGTGCGTGTGGAATTTTTTGGAGATGAGATCGAGCGGATCACAGATATCGATGTGCTTACCGGCGAAATCAAAAGTGTGGAAAGCCATGCGGCCATTTTCCCGGCGTCCCATTATGTTGTGCCTCAGGAGCAGATCCGCCGTGCTGCGGATGCCATCCTGGAAGAGATGAAGCAGCAGGTGGAATACTTTAAAAGTGAGGATAAGCTGATCGAGGCTCAGAGAATTGCGGAGCGTACCAACTTTGATGTGGAAATGATGAAGGAAACGGGATTCTGCTCCGGGATCGAGAACTACTCCAGGCACCTGACAGGGCTTGCACCGGGGCAGCCACCGTATACCCTGATGGATTACTTCGGAGATGATTTTTTACTTATTATAGATGAGTCCCATAAGACAGTTCCCCAGGTTGGCGGTATGTATGCCGGTGATCAGAGCCGTAAACAGACACTGGTGGATTACGGCTTCCGACTTCCATCTGCCAAGGATAACCGTCCATTGAGCTTTGATGAATTCGAGAACAAGCTTGACCAGGTAATGTTTGTATCTGCGACACCGGGAGAATATGAATATGACCATGAGTTTCTCCGCGCAGAGCAGATCATCCGTCCTACAGGGCTTCTTGATCCGAAGGTGGAGGTGCGTCCGATCGAAGGACAGATCGATGATCTTGTAGCAGAAGTAAATAAGGAAATTGAAAAGAAAAATAAAGTCCTGATCACGACCCTGACCAAACGTATGGCAGAGGACCTTACCGATTATATGAAGGATCTGGGAATCCGTGTCCGATACCTCCATTCAGATATTGACACTCTGGAGCGTGCAGAGATCATCCGCGATATGCGACTGGATGTGTTTGATGTGCTGGTTGGAATTAACCTTCTGCGAGAAGGTCTGGATATTCCGGAGATTACACTGGTAGCGATCTTGGATGCAGATAAGGAAGGCTTCCTTCGTTCGGAAACATCCCTGGTACAGACTATCGGCCGTGCTGCCCGGAACAGCGAAGGCCATGTGATCATGTATGCGGATAACATGACAGAATCCATGGAAAAAGCAATCTCGGAGACAGAAAGAAGGAGAGCGATACAGGAGGCTTACAACAGGGAGCATGGCATCACTCCGACCACGATCAAGAAGGCGGTCCGTGATCTGATCGCTGTTTCGAAGAAGGTGGCAGAGACAGAAGTGAAGCTTAAAAAGGATCCGGAATCTATGAACCGAAAAGAACTGACGAAGGTGATCGCTCAGGTGGAGAAGCAGATGCGTGCTGCGGCAGCAGACCTGAATTTCGAGCAGGCTGCTGAGCTGAGAGACAAGATGCTCGAATTAAAAAAGAATCTGGAAGAATTAACGGAATAGGCTGCAAAGCAGCTGACAGTACAACACCCCTGGCTGTAATAGCCAGGGGTGTTGCCGGGTATGCTCGATCTGTTTTTAGGAAAAGCTTATTTTGTAGTTGAAAAGCCTAGGGAGCGCAGGGTGATGCCGGAGCCCTTGAGAAGATCAGTCCAATATGGAACAGCCATATCCAGAGTGTCGTTGGCAAGCTCGGAAGCATCTTTTTGTGTCAGGACCTCATAAGGATCTGTAAGCTTCTGGAAGTGGAAGGATAAATTAGAGGATTCATTCCTGATGGCGGAAAGCGGAGCGGAGCTGCTCATAGTGGCGATCAGTGTACCGGATTCATCATCAGGAAGTATGCTCATGTAAAAATAAAAGTTTAAAGAAGCCGCAGTAGAATTCATCGGGAAAGTCAAAGTAATATCACTTTTTAAATCATCATGGCTGGAAAACCGGAAATAGAATTTAAAACTGTTGTTTTTTGGAATGTATGTGATACTTCGATATTCATCTACGGAAACCTGCATAGAAGAAGATGACGAACCCAAACCGCCTAAATCCATATCAATTTTTTTTGATTCATCGTGTGTGTTAAGCTCGATTTTTACGCTTCCATCACTGGCCTTTTTGCCTTTGCTCAGAATGTGGTTTTTTAATTTTATGCCGGGCTTCGGAGCTGCGGTAGGGGTTGGTTTTGCCGGAGCAGCAGTAGGGGCTGGTTTTGCCGGAGCAGCGGTGGGAGCTGGCTTTGCCGGAGCAGCTTTTTTCTGGATTTTAACCTTGCAGACAAAGCGGATCCCGTTTACCTGAGCAGTAATTGTAGCATTTCCTGCAGATTTTGCAAAAAGCTTGCCTGTTTTGTTTACAGTGACGATTTTGGAATTGCTGCTCTTCCAGGTGATCTTCTGATTGGTACCACTAAGCTTCAGCTGGTATGTCTGACCAACTTTCAGAGTTATTGAGGTTTTGTTCAGTTTCGGGGCATGTACAGTGACTTTGCAGGTGTATTTCCTTTTGGAAACGGTTCCTGTAATGGTGGCAGAGCCTTTAGCCTTAGCCTGAAGCTTGCCAGCTTTGTTTACTGCGACGATCTTGGAATTGCTGCTCTTCCAGGAGATCTTCTGCCCTTTTTTGAGACCGGTGATCTTCAGTGTTCTGCTCTGCCCCTTGATCATGGTAAGCTTGGAAGAACTGATCCTGGGAGCGGCCTCTGTAACACAGACTGTGCCAGGCAGAATTGCCGATTCTGCCGGAAGCATGGTCAGTACAAAGACTGTTATCAGAGATATCAGGATTTTTTTCCATTTTTTCATAGCGATCCCTCCTTCGAAAAAATATGATGGTTCTCTTTATTGATTGATTATAAGTAAAATTCCGGAGAAGGGCACTGGCATTTGTGCCAGTAACTTTGTTATAAAGAAGAGAAGAAGTTATGTATGCTGTTCCCGATAGGCGGAAGGTGTGATCCCCATTTTCTTTTTGAAGCTGGTGCTGAAATAATATTGATTGGCATAACCACATTTCAGGCTGATCTCCTTCAGACTCATAGTAGTCGTAGTCAGGTAACGGGCGGCTGCGGAAATTCGCTGAGATGTGATAAAGTCACTGAGACTGATTCCCTGATTTTTTTTGAAAAGAGCACTTAAATAAGCAGGGCTTACATTGGCAGAGGCAGCAATATCATTGAGGCAGAGCGTATTGTCAGTGTAGTGTTCGTTGATATAGGAAATCACCAGTTCGCAGAGCTTCTGGTGATAATCATTCATGGAGGAATCAAGCTTCCGACATAAAAGATGGCACAGATCCTTCAGCCATTGACATAGCTCTTCCGTATTATGAAACTCATTTATGTGGTTGTAAACATACAAAATTTTAGCTTCAAGGTCATGCGTATCCAGATTTAATTCATAGAAAAATTTCAGGATCCGGCCAAGAAGAGAATAAATCTGTATGAAAGCGAAATTCTTTGTGCGAAATTTCTGAGTGAGCCAGTCGGAAAAATTCTGAAACCAGAGATCTATGGCAGCGGTATCCTTTTTGCAGAGAAGCCGGATCAGTTCATCCTCCTTTGTATCTGAAAAATCTGCAACAGACAGATCGGAACCCAGAGCCTCTCTTCCGTCAAAGATATTCTGATGCGGGAAAAAGAATCTGTATTCCAGTGCATGTACGGCGCTTTTATAAGAATGGTTCAGGTTCCAAAAATCCTGGACAATTGTTCCAATACCTGCGTTGAGAGAAAGTCCCAGTGGCTGGCAGGCATCTGCGATTGAGGAAATAAGTCCGCTGGTAAGCTGGCGGAAGCTGTTGGACTGACAGCCGCTGTGTCCCAGAATGCACAGATAGCCATCCATATCCGGGAGAAGATACACAAAATCAAGAGAAGCGGTTTCCTCAGTTATCAGATCCTGAAGGTTGAAAAGCTCCATCTGAAACTTTTCAATCCCGTAAACAGCTTTTAGATCCGGAGCATTTTCAAGCTCCAGAATAACAACTGTATAAAAATCATAATTCAGCTCCAGGTTCAGATACTTAAGATAAGGCTTCAGTCGGTAGGCTGCTTCAGAAGACGGAAGGTGTGTGATCTCGCGGAAAAATTTTTCCGTAAGAAGAGGCCTGCTTTGTTTCAGAAGCTGGAGATTTTTCTGTTCCTTTTCCATCAGTGCAAAAGCGTTTTTTACCTTCTGGATAAGATAGGCATAATCCAGAGGCTTTTCGATATAATCCAGAGCACCGAGGAGCAGAGCGCGTCTTGCATATTCAAATTTATCATAGGCACTGATCAGGATGATCTTCACCATAGGATTGATCTCAAGAGCTTGACGGCTCATGGAAATGCCGTCAAGATCAGGCATTTCAATGTCAGAAATGATCAGATCTGCCGGTTCTTTTTTCATGGCTTCGATAGCAGAGGTTCCATTGTAGCAGACATGGATGATCTCTGCATTCAGTGTTTCCCAGTCTATGTTTTTTTCGATACCTTCTGCAGATAAGTAATTATCATCTACGATCATTATTTTTTTCATCGATATCTTCCTCCATCTGTTCGAATTCAATGGTGACGTATGTGCCGTTTCCGGGGTTGCTGCGGATCCTTACGGAACCGTTTCCGTATAATGGGTTGGAAATACGGGAACTTACGTTGGAAATTCCAAAATGCTTCTCATAATCAATAACATTATGCTCAATAGCATGGCGCAGCTGTGCAAGGGTTTCGGAGTCCATGCCGGCACCGTTGTCCTCAATGGAGATCACAACCGTATCATCGCCATAAAGAACATGGATCGAAATGAAAACAGCTGGTGTGCCCGAAGAAATCCCGTGCAGAATGGAATTTTCGAGAAATGGCTGAAGTGTAAACTTGCAGATCAGGAAATTTTCGATTCCATCTTCTGCTTCGATCTCCCAGTCCAGATTATCTTTATGACAGAGCTTTTCCATTTCCAGATAAAGCCGGGCAATTTCCAATTCATCTTTAATAGGAATAAGTTCCTTTGATTTACGCAGGGTAAGACGGTAAAAGGCAGTCAGATTTGCAATCATCTGATCAGCAATGTCAAGCTTTCCAAGGGACTGGCAGGTACGGATCGATCCCAGGATATTGTAAAGAAAATGCGGATTGATCTGTGACTGGAGCAGCTGGTATTTCAGACGTTCTTCGTTTACGGAAAGATTTACAATGGACTTCAGGTTTCCGGCTATTGTGTGCTGCATATCTTCAAAGGTGATGCCCAGTCTGTCAATCTCATCATACCTGGAAGGATCATCCGGGTGGGGAACAGTAACGATAGATAGATGTTTCGGGTCATATCCCAGCTGAAAGGCTTCCATTGCATAGGAAAGTGCAGTGATCTTCCGGGTAAGATTTTCGGAAAACAGGATAACGATGATAACAGTAAGGAGCAAGAAAATAAGGACAGTGATCAGTAAGGCACTGATCAGGATGTGCGTGTTGCCCTGAATATAGCTTTCCGGGATTTCGGTAACATGAAGCCAGCCATTGCTTAAGGTGCAGCAGTTATAATATTTGTCGCCGCTGTGAAAAGAAGAATCTGCATTTCCTTTGAGTTTCTGAAACTGTGCTTTGGAAATTCCGGATAAATTCAGTGAGGATGTATTTTTTGCTGCAATCTCTCCGTGATCTGTGAGAATGTAGCTGTATATGCGGGAATCCAAAGCAGCAGGCTGCAGATAAGTGGTAAGCTCTGAGGTGTCCAGAGCAATGCCGTAGGCGTATTCCAGAATACCGGTGGCCTGATTTTTCAGTGCCCGGACGCAGAGGATCATATCGGCAGATGATTTTTTTGTGGACAGTATTTTAGGCAGAGGCATATTGGAAACCGGTATCCAGACAGAGGAAAAGCCTGAACCGGAAACAATATTTTTATCCAGACCATATGCAGAAAGCTCATCTGTGGAAAAGAAGTACAGGCTTTCTTTTGAACCGAGCTGATCGGGCTGCAGAAAAACATATATATGGAAGAAATCGAATGTGGATTTATACAGCGAAATATTGTTTTTTACAGTGGTGAATTTTTTCAGTGCATCTACCTTATTAGAGGAAGGCTGATTTAGGGAGTACATTTGAAACTGTATGGTATCTGCTACATTTTCAACCTGACCGAGGCGGTCGTTCAGCTGAGAGACCAGCTGCTTGTCAGTCATTACGGCAGAATCGATGATACGATCTCTGGCAATGTTATAGGAAATGTGATAGCTGATGAAGGTCAGGGAAATCAGAGGTACCATAGTTGCGATCAGAAATGCGAGCAGGAGCTTATAGCGAAATGAGGAAAAAATGGGTGGGATACATTTGTGGAATTTCATAGTACATACTCTCCTTTATGTCGAAAACAAATTAATGAAACCGAATCCAGCTGTGAAAAAAAGCCGTTACAAATATAGATTATATAAAAGGATTATAAAAAATTAACAACAAAAATACAAGAGAACGAAAAATAATATAAAGAAATCATAAAATATTGTATTTAGAATGAGGGGGCTCTCTGGTATCCTTAAACCATCAAAAACAGGTGTGGACAAACACGAAAATGTCCAGAAAGGAAGAAAGATATGAAGAAAAAAGTAATGAGTGCAGTTTTGGCAGCAGCGATGGTTGTGGGTATGGCAGGTAACGTGGTTACTGTTTCCGCAGAGGAGAAATATGATCTTACCTTATACAGCATCGACACCACAGACCCGGATTTTGAGGACTGGCTTGCAAATGTGGAAGATGCCACGGGCCTGAACATTAATGTAATTGCGGCACCTACAGATACAGATACCCGTCAGCAGAAGATCACCACAATGCTTTCCACAGGAGATGCTTCCGTGGATGTCATTCAGATCAACGATGAGATGAGTGCGGCATTTAAAAATTCCGGATGGCTGGAAGGACTGAATGATACAGTAATGACAGATGATATCGCTGATCAGTTTGCCCAGGGATATGTAAAGAATATGATCACAGATAAGGACGGAAACATTATCGGTGTTCCAGGCTATACAGGATATTTTGCATTCTGGGTAAATCAGGAGATCATGGATGAGGTCGGAATCAAATCCATTGATACAAAAGAGGATTTCATGAAGTATATGAAGGCTGTTTCCAAGGACGGAAGATTCGGCTACGGCGGTTCCTGGGAGAAAACTTATGCATTTAACGAGCTTGCACAGTTTGTAAACATGTTCGGCGGCGATTATTTTGACTGGACCAAAGAGGAAAACAAGGAAGCAGTTCAGTTCCTCCACGATCTGGTTGCTGATAAAGAAACATCCATCGAGCAGATCGCTGATAAATATGAGCAGATGAATCCGAAGATCAATGACGGAAAATACGGATGCTGGTTCATGTGGGGCCTTGGAACAGATTATGCAAAGGCAGATATGCTTGGCGCAGATAAGATCCACATGGAAATGGTACCGGATTTCAGCGGCAAGGGAGAGCGTGCGATCTTTACAGATTCCTGGAGCTATGTTCTCAACAAAGCATCCAAGAATAAAGATGCAGCTGTGAAATTCCTCCAGTATATGGCTGATGAAGGCGGAATGGAAGCTTCCTATAAAGCATTTGACAGATATCCTGCAAGAAAGGATGTTGCAGAGAAGGTAGTTCCGGATTCTGACCCGGCAAAAGAAATGTACAGCAGATATGCAAATGAATGCAATGTACAGGGACGTCCGATGGTGGCACAGACAATGGAATTTATCAGCGATATGGGAACAATCTTCCAGTCCTGTATGAAAGACGAGATTACAGTTGATGAGTTCTGCAAGAAGGCTCAGGATGTGGTAGATATGTATAAGTAAAAGATATAAAAAAACAGCAATGTAAAGCAGAGGTAAAAGTCTGCTTTACATTGCTTGATGAACAGGGAGGAAAGTTCCATGACAATAAGCAAAAAAAATATGAAGTGGATACCATGGCTTTTGATCCTGCCGGTTGTACTGATTCGAGGTTTTACAACAGTATATCCCATTCTGATGACTGTGAAAAACAGCTTCTTTAATATCAGTATCCTTGCAGGTATCAATGAATTTATAGGCTTCAAGAATTACCTGAAGGTATTTTCTGATCCTAAAGTGCTCACATCGATCAGCTTTACGGCAATATTTGTGGTTGCTTCCATGATCTTTCATGTGATCCTCGGAGTTATCCTGGCACTGATCCTGAATATGAAATTCAAAGGCCGCCGTTTTCTGAGGACCATCGTGCTGATCCCGTGGGCTATGCCTGCAGTAGTAGCCGGTATGGCTGCAAAATGGGCATTTAACAATGATTATGGTCTGATCAATGATTTTATCCGCTGGTTTGTACCGGGTTACCAGAACAGCTGGCTGATCAATACAGGTACTGCAAGAGCAGCGGTAATTGCAATGGACCTGTGGAAGGACCTTCCGTTCTTTGCAATTCTTGTACTTTCCGGACTTCAGTTTATTTCCGGCGATATCTATGAGGCAGCAAAGGTAGACGGTGCAAACGGGATCCAGAGCTTTTTCCGGATCACACTTCCGCTGATCGCAAAAAATGTCCTGACTTTATGTATTCCGTTCACACTCTGGAGACTGACAACCTTCGATCTGGTTTATTCCATGACATCTGGAGGCCCTGGAGAGGATACTGCGCTGATCGCATACAGAATCACAACAGAAGCATTTACAAATCTAAACGTAGGATATGCTTCGGCGCTGGCTATGCTGCTGTTTGTTGTAATGGCGATCTTCAGCTGGCTGAATATACGTGTTATGAATAAGTTTGACAGTTAGGGGGAATTATCGTGAAGAATACAGGAAAATATAATGTTTATCATGGAGTGGTAGCCGTTGGAAGATGGGTTCTGTTTGCAGTTGTGGCTTTTCTGATCCTGTTCCCGGTTTACTGGATCTTTATTTCTTCGATCACACCGTCAGGAGAACTGTTTAAAACACCGATCGATTATCTTCCGGATCATCCCACACTGGAAAGCTATAAATTTCTGATACAGAATGTAGGACTGCTTTCAAAGATCGGAAATACAGTTCTGATCGTAGGCATTACACTTGTGATCAGTACCGTGCTGTGTGCAATGGCTGCCTATGGCTTCTCAAGATTTAACTCAAAGGGAGTTTCTGTTGCATTTGCGTTTGTTCTGGCTACCATGCTGATCCCTGAGGTTGTCACAGCCCGCCCGCTGTATGAGTTTATGCAGAAGGTAAAGCTGTATGATACATATCCGGGACTTATCCTTCTTTATATCAGTACCGTTATACCGTTTACGGTTCTGATCCTCAGAAACTTTGTCGGTGAGATCCCGATCTCACTGGAGGAGGCAGCTGCTATTGACGGCGCATCTTTTTCACAGAGACTGTTTACGATCGTTCTGCCGCTGATGAAGCCGGCAATCGCTACGGTTTGCATTATCAACTTTATTACCTGTCTGAATAACTTTTTCACACCGTTGTTTTATTCAAATGGTATTCAGGTACTTTCTGTTTCCATCGTACAGCTTCCGTTACGTGACAACATGTATGGAGTTCCGTGGGATCTGGTCAGCGCCATGGGATGGATCATCCTTCTTCCGATCATTATCTTTGTAGCTGTTTTTGAGAAACAGATCATGGATGGTATCATGGCAGGTGGAGTAAAAGCGTAAATATAATATTTTTAATTTCCAAAAGAGAGGAGAAAACAGATATGTATCAGGCATTTACAGGCGGACTGGGAGGGATCGCACTTGCAAAGCATGGAAAAAGCCGTGCGATCAACGCAGAAAATCCTCATGGAGAAAAAGGCAGAGGCGGTATGGCTGCAAGTCATCTGGGACCGTCCAGAAAAGGAAGCCCGTGTCTCAGGGATATTGAGCCGGGAACTGTGGTAACTCTGGCAGAAATGGAAGGACCGGGACAGATCAATCATATCTGGATCACCGTTGATAACAAGACTACAGAGGCAGATTGCTTTGTACTGAGAGATCTTGTCATCCGTATGTACTGGGATGACGAGGAAACTCCTTCCGTGGAAAGTCCTCTGGGTGATTTCTTCTGCTGCGGATTCGGAAGGGAATGTTTTGTAAATTCTGTTCCGGTGGCTGTTGTTCCAAACAGGGGCTTTAACTGCTATTTCCCGATGCCGTTTAAGAAGAAAGCAAAGATCACACTGGAAAACCAGCATGCAAATAAAATCCCGGCTTTCTTTTATCAGGTAGATTACTGTCTCTATGATGAGCTTCCGGACGATATTGCTTATTTCCATGCGCAGTGGAGAAGGGAACGGTTGACAGAAAAAACAAAAGATTATACAATTTTGGATGGAGTAAAAGGAAAAGGCCATTATATAGGAACCTACATGGCACTTACCACACTGGAACGTTACTGGTGGGGCGAGGGAGAAATGAAGTTTTATATTGACGGAGATGAGGAGTATCCGACCATCTGTGGAACAGGAACGGAAGATTACTTTGGTGGTTCCTGGAGCTTTGCCAAACAGGTGGATGGAAAAACCGTGGAACAGAATTATAACACGCCGTATCTGGGATATCCGTATTATTCTGCCCATGACGAGCTGATCCACAATTTTTATCATAATGATGACTGCCCGCCAATGAGAGGCTTTTACAGATGGCATTTACAGGATCCAATCTGCTTTGAAGAGGATCTTCGCGTTACGATTCAGCAGATAGGCGTCGGATACCGTGGCCTGTTTGAACGACAGGATGATGTGGCAAGTGTAGCGTACTGGTATCAGACACTTCCTCATGCACCGTTCCAGCCGTTGATGTCAAAAGAGGATAGATGGCCCAGATAAAAAGGGTGGTAGAGATTGAAAAAACAGGTATTTTGCGGGGTATTTGCCCTGGCTCTGGCAGTGACAGGATGTGGAGTCCAGAAGAAGGAGGCTGCATCTGATATTGTGCCGGAGAACAGACAGGAACTGACGATCCTTCATGTGGATGCAGGCACAGAAGGCTTTGATTCTTTTATCAGCCAGGCGGAAAAAGATCTTGGAATAAAGATCCATATTGAAAAATGTCCGGCCAATGCGGACAATCGCCAGGCCAAAATAGCAACTCTTCTGACATCAGGAGATGATTCTGTTGATCTGATCACAGTAAATGATGAGATGATATCCGAATTTAAACATAAGGGATTTCTTCTTCCGTTGGAAGATACGGTTATGACAGAGGAGACAGCGGCGAATTTTCTGCAGGAATACCTGAAAGAAATATGCATGTCAGACGGACATATTTTTTCGGTACCGTTCAGGATGGATATCATGGCATTCTGGGTGAACCAGGAATTGCTGGATCAGGCTGGTCTGGACAGACTCTCCTGTCTCAGTGATCTTGAGATCCTTCAGAAAAAGCTTCAGAATACGGGAAAATATGCATATGGGGATGCATGGGAGATTTCTTACATATATAATAGTATCAGCGAGTATGTCGATTTTTTCGGAGGAGATTATACAGACTGGACGGATCCGAAAACAAGAGAAGCGGCAGAATATATGAAGCGAATGCTGGATACAGGGATGATATCAGAGGAGAATCTGATCGACCAGCATGACCAGCTGAATGAAAAATTTATAAACGGCCAGTATGGATGTATGTTTATGTATACCGGTGTGTTGAGTACTTTTCAGAATGCAGGCGTGTATGGAAAAGATAAGATCCATATGGCACCATTTCCGGAATTTGACGAGAAGGTGACCAATATCGCAACCTGGCAGTATGTACTGAATAAAAATTCTGATCATAAAGAAGCAGCTCTGAAGTTCCTTCAGTATGTGTCCGGATATGAGGCCAGTAAAAATTACGGACAGCTGACAAAAATGTGTCCAGCAAGACTGGATGTGATCGAGGATAAGAATTTTGATCTGGATGGCATTGAAATGATCCGGCAATATCTGAAAGATTATAAGCTGAAGGCAAGACCACTGTGCGCCGATTCCATAGAAGCTGTTTCGACTATGGGTACGGAATTTCAGAAATATGTGCTGGGACAGAAAACAGAAGCGGAATTTTTTACCGGAGCACAGAACTGCATAGACCAGTATTACAAAAAAGCATCGTACTGATGCTTTTTTTGTTGCGAAAAAATAAGAACTTTTTTTCAAAACATATTGACAAATATTTTACATGGTGATATCTTAAAGACTGTAGATGTTAGCACTCCACTAAAATGAGTGCTAACAGATATAAAAAAAGAATCAACATCCGTCAGGAAGAATAAAAAGGAAAGGAGATGGCTTCATGGAAGAGGTGTTGAATGAGCGCAAGCAAAAAATCTTAAAAGCAATCATCAAGACCTATATGGAGACCGGAGAACCGGTTGGTTCCAGGACCATTTCCAAGTATGCGGATCTCAATGTAAGTTCCGCAACGATCCGAAATGAAATGTCAGACCTGACAGATATGGGCTATATCGTCCAGCCTCATACCTCAGCAGGAAGGATTCCTTCAGATAAAGGCTACAGACTTTACGTCAATGAGCTGATGAAAGAGAAGGAAGCAGAGGTTGCAGAGCTGCGAGATCTGATCATTGAGAAGACAGATAAGATGGATAAGGTGCTTAAGAAGGTTGCGAAGGTTCTTGCTTCCAATACCAACTATGCTACCATGGTTTCCGTTCCGCAGTACAGCGGCAACAAGATCAAGTTCATCCAGCTGTCGAGAATGAGTGAGCTTCAGCTTGTGGCTGTGGTTGTCAGTGACAACAACACAGTCCGGAACCAGATCATCAATCTGGATGAGGAAATGGACGACCAGACGATCCTGAAACTGAATCTTCTTCTTAACACCAATCTCAATGGGATCCCGATCCAGGATATCAACCTTGGGATGATCGCCAGACTGAAGGAACAGGCAGGCAGCCACAGCGGTGTGGTGGCAACGGTTCTGGATGCAGTGGCAGCCACCATTCATGTGGAAGAGGAAGATATGGAGATCTATACTTCAGGTGCAACGAACATCTTCAAGTATCCGGAGCTTGCCGATAAAGAGAAGGCAACGGAGCTGATCTCCGCATTTGAGGAGAAGCATGAACTTGCCGATCTTGTAAAAGAACAGATGTCAGATGGAGAGAATACAGGAATCCAGGTTTACATCGGTGATGAGATGCCGATCCAGACCATGAAGGACTGCAGCATTGTAACTGCCAGATATGAACTGGGAGACGGAATGTACGGAACCATCGGGATCATCGGTCCCAAACGAATGGATTATGAGAATGTAGTGGACAGTCTGAAGGAACTGAAGAATCATCTGGATGACGTTTTGAAAAAGAAGAAAACTTAGAAAGGCGGTAGAAAAAAAGTGTCGGAGGAAACAAAGAAAACATCCGAAGAGCAGGAAACGGAGAAGGAAATCCCCGTAACTGACGGAAATCAGGAAGAAGAAAACCTGACACCGGAGGGAGAAGATCTGCCGGAGGAAGAAAACAATACTCCAGGCGAAGAAGCTGCCTCAGAGGATAAAAAAGAAGAAAAATCAAAAACTTCCTTCTTCGGAAAGAAGAAAAAAGATAAATCTGAGCAGAAGGTGGAGGAACTTACCGATCGCCTGAAGCGTACCATGGCTGAATTTGATAATTTCCGTAAAAGAACGGAAAAAGAAAAATCCAGTATGTACATCATCGGAGCAAAAGAGATCGTTGAAAAGATCCTGCCGGTTGTGGATAACTTTGAAAGAGGTCTTGCACAGGCACAGGAAGGCGATGCTTTTGCAGATGGAATGAAAATGATCTACAAGCAGCTTACCACAACACTGGATGAGCTTGGCGTGAAGCCAATCGAAGCAGTGGGAAAGGAATTCAACCCGGATTTCCATAATGCAGTGATGCATGTGGAGGATGAAGAGGTTGGAGAGAACATCGTGGTGGAAGAATTCCAGAAGGGTTACACTTACAAGGATTTCGTAGTACGCCACAGTATGGTGAAGGTTGCGAACTAACTGACAACAAACTTTATTTTAACAGATACAGACTAAAACAGGAGGAAAAAATCATGGGAAAGATTATTGGTATTGACTTAGGTACAACAAACAGCTGTGTAGCCGTAATGGAAGGTGGACAGCCGACAGTTATCGCAAATACAGAAGGCGCAAGAACAACACCATCCGTTGTAGCATTCACAAAAACAGGAGAGCGTCTGGTAGGTGAGCCTGCAAAACGTCAGGCAGTTACAAATGCAGACAGAACGATCTCCTCTATCAAAAGAGAGATGGGTACCGATTACCGTGTAACCATCGATGACAAGAAATATTCTCCACAGGAGATCTCAGCAATGATCCTTCAGAAACTGAAAAAGGATGCAGAGGCATATCTTGGTGAGAAAGTAACAGAGGCAGTTATCACAGTTCCGGCTTACTTCAACGATGCTCAGCGTCAGGCTACCAAAGATGCAGGTAAGATCGCAGGTCTTGATGTAAAACGTATTATCAACGAGCCTACAGCAGCAGCTCTTGCATATGGTCTTGACAATGAGAAAGAGCAGAAGATCATGGTATACGACCTTGGCGGCGGTACATTCGATGTATCCGTGATCGAGATCGGTGATGGCGTTATCGAGGTTCTTTCCACAGCTGGTAATAACCGTCTTGGTGGAGATGACTTTGATAAGAAAGTTACAGATTACATGCTTGCTGAGTTCAAGAGAACAGAGGGCGTAGACTTAAGCAACGACAAGATGGCTCTTCAGAGACTGAAAGAGGCAGCTGAGAAGGCTAAGAAAGAGCTTTCTTCTGCAACAACAACAAACATCAACCTTCCGTTCATCACAGCTACAGCTGAGGGACCGAAGCATTTCGATATGAACCTTACAAGAGCTAAATTTGATGAGCTGACACATGACCTTGTAGAGATGACTGCTGAGCCGGTTCGTCGTGCACTGTCTGATGCAGGTATCACAGCTTCCGAGCTTGGCCAGGTACTTCTGGTTGGTGGTTCTTCCCGTATCCCGGCAGTACAGGATAAGGTAAGACAGTTAACAGGCAAAGAGCCGAGCAAGAACCTGAATCCGGATGAGTGTGTTGCACTTGGTGCTTCCGTACAGGGTGGTAAACTTGCAGGTGATGCAGGTGCCGGTGATATCCTTCTTCTGGATGTTACTCCACTGTCTCTGTCCATCGAGACAATGGGTGGTATCGCAACTCGTCTGATCGAGAGAAATACTACAATTCCTACAAAGAAGAGCCAGATCTTCTCCACAGCAGCAGACAACCAGACAGCTGTAGATATCAACGTTGTACAGGGTGAGCGTCAGTTCGCGAAAGACAACAAATCCCTCGGCCAGTTCCGTCTGGATGGAATTCCGCCAGCAAGAAGAGGCGTCGTGGAGTTCCGCAGATCGAGGTAACATTTGACATCGATGCCAACGGTATCGTTAATGTATCTGCTAAGGATCTTGGAACAGGTAAGGAGCAGCACATCACGATCACAGCTGGTTCTAACATGTCTGATTCCGATATCGACAAAGCTGTCAAAGAAGCAGCGGAGTTCGAGGCTCAGGATAAGAAACGTAAAGAGGCTATCGACACAAGAAACAATGCAGACTCCATGGTATTCCAGGTTGAGAATGCACTGAAGGAAGCTGGCGACAAGCTTGACGCAAACGATAAAGCAAGTGTTGAGGCTGACCTCAATGCACTGAAAGATCTTCTTGCACAGACAGCAAATGCTCAGGAGCTTACTGATGCTCAGGTTGCAGATATCAAGGCTGCACAGGAGAAGATGATGGAGAGCGCTCAGAAACTGTTCTCCAAGATGTATGAGCAGACTCAGGGAGCTCAGGGTCAGGCTGGTCCTGGACCGGATATGGGTAACATGGGCGGAAACGCTGGTGCTCAGGGCGGAAATGAAGCAGGATACGGCGATGATGTTGTAGATGCTGATTACAAGGAAGTCTAAGACAAGTAGGAAATAATTACAATGGCTGATAAAAGAGATTATTATGAAGTCTTAGGTGTGGATAAAAACGCCGACGACGCAACATTAAAAAAAGCATATCGTAAGCTGGCCAAGAAATATCACCCGGATGTAAATCCGGGTGATAAAGAGGCTGAGGCGAAGTTCAAAGAAGCGACAGAGGCTTACTCCGTTTTAAGTGATGCCGACAAGAGAAGACAGTATGATCAGTTTGGTCATGCAGCATTCGAAAACGGCGGCGGAGGCGGTGCCGGCGGCTTTGGTGGATTCGACTTCAACGGTGCGGATATGGGAGACATCTTCGGAGATATCTTCGGAGACCTGTTCGGCGGCGGAGGCAGAACCAGACGGGCCAACAATGGACCGATGAAGGGTGCCAACCTTCGTGCACGTGTGAATATTACTTTTGAGGAAGCGGTTTTCGGATGCGAGAAAGAGCTGGAGATCGTTCTGAAGGATGAGTGTACCACATGTCACGGAACCGGAGCGAAACCTGGAACATCACCGGTCACATGTCCGAAATGTAAAGGCCAGGGTCAGATCGTTTACACTCAGCAGTCCATGTTTGGTATGGTACGTAATGTTCAGACCTGTCCGGACTGTAATGGAACCGGTAAGGTGATCAAGGATAAATGCAGTGCCTGCCGTGGAACCGGATATACTTCTTCCAGAAAGAAGATCCAGGTATCTGTACCGGCCGGTATCGACAATGGCCAGTGCATCCGTATCCGTGAAAAAGGTGAGCCGGGAACCAACGGCGGACCGAGAGGAGATCTGCTGGTGGAGGTAAATGTAGCCCGTCATCCGATCTTCCAGAGACAGGATATGAATATCTTTTCAACAGCTCCGATCACATTTGCACAGGCTGCACTCGGCGGTGAGATGCGTATTAATACCGTTGACGGTGAGGTTTCCTATGAGGTGAAACCGGGAACACAGACGGATACAAGAATCCGCCTGAAGGGCAAAGGTGTTCCGTCATTACGTAACAAGAACGTTCGTGGTGACCACTATGTAACACTGGTAGTCCAGACTCCGACTAACCTTAATGAGGAGGCAAAGAAAGCTTTGGAGGCTTTTGATGCGGCATGCGGCAACCGTCCGGCAGCAGACAGTACAGCCGAGACTTCCGAAAAATCTGAAAAAACAGAAAAGAAGAAAAAAGGTTTCCGTGAGAAAGTAAAGGAAATGTTTGAGGAATAAATGAACATAAAACAGGAAAGAGGCGCAAAAAGCCTCTTTCTTTTTTTTCTGTATTCGTGTATATTAAAAGAAGTGCCCGTTTTCAGGAAAACAGGCAACAGACAGGAAAAGAAATCCGTAAATGTGTATACAGCATAAGGAGATATAGAAATATGAAATGGAACCGTTTTACACTTAAGACAAAAACAGAGGCAGAGGATATTGTGATCTGTACACTTGCCGAGGTGGGAATTGAAGGTGTGGAGATCCAGGACAAGCAGCCGCTGACCGATGAGGATAAGGCACAGATGTTTGTGGATATTATGCCGGAAGGACCAGCAGATGACGGGATCGCATATCTGAACTTCTATCTGGAAGAGGATGCGGATACCGAGGCAATCCTGAAAGATGTGAAGGCTGCACTGGAGGATCTGAGAAGCTTTGTGGATATCGGAGAGGCAACCATCACAGAATCCCAGACAGAGGACAAGGACTGGATCAATAACTGGAAGCAGTATTTCCATCAGTTCTATGTAGACGATATTCTGATCGTACCGTCCTGGGAAGAAGTGAAGGCAGAAGATAAGGACAAGATGATCCTCCACATTGATCCGGGAACTGCCTTTGGTACAGGAATGCATGAGACCACACAGCTTGTGATCCGTCAGCTGAAGAAATTTGTGAAGCCGGGAATGGAGATCCTTGATGTGGGAACCGGAAGTGGAATCCTGGGAATCGTTGCACTGAAGCTTGGTGCAGGTCATGTGGTTGGTACAGATCTTGATCCCTGTGCAGTTCCGGCAGTATCTGAGAACAAGGAGGCCAACCAGATCGAGGAGAAATCCTTTGACATGATGATCGGAAACATCATCGATGACAAAGAAGTTCAGGAACAGGTCGGATATGAGAAATATGATATCGTAACTGCAAATATCCTGGCAGATGTTCTGGTACCGTTGACTCCGGTGATCGTTGCACAGATGAAAAAAGGCGCTTACTACATTACATCAGGCATTCTGGATGTAAAGGAGGATGTCGTAGTGAAGGCTGTAAAAGACGCCGGACTGACGCTTGTTGAGGTGACTCATCAGGGCGAGTGGGTATCTGTGACAGCAAGAAAGGACTGATCTCATGCAGCGATTTTTTGTGGAACCTCATCAGATCGACAGGGACAGACATGAGATCCGTATCACAGGAAATGATGTCAATCATATTGTCAATGTGCTCCGCATGAAAAAAGACGAGGAGCTCTGGATCAGCGATAAGGAAAAAGAATATCACTGTGTGATCGAAAACGCAGGGGAGAATGAAGTCCTGCTTCATATCCTCTATGTACAGGAGCCAGATTATGAGCTGCAGAACCGTATTTATCTTTTTCAGGGACTGCCGAAGGCTGATAAGATGGAGCTGATCATCCAGAAGGCAGTAGAGCTTGGAGCATATTCCGTAGTTCCTGTTTCAACCAGGCGCTGCGTGGTAAAACTGGATAACAAAAAAGCAGAAAAAAAAGTATCCCGCTGGCAGCAGATCGCAGAAAGTGCGGCAAAACAGTCCAAGCGTATGCTGGTGCCGGAGGTACATTCTGTGATGACCTTTAAAGAAGCCCTTGTCTATGCAAAAGAACTGGACGTTCTATTGATCCCTTATGAGCTTGCAAAGGGAATGAAAGAGACGAAAGAACTGATCCGGTCGATCGAACCGGGAAAAAGCATCGGTGTCTTTATCGGCCCGGAGGGTGGTTTTGAAGAGCAGGAAGTGGCAGATGCCATGGAAGCCGGTGCGAAACCCATCACCCTGGGACACCGGATCTTACGGACAGAAACTGCGGGACTCGCAGTACTTTCTGTTCTGATGTTTCAACTGGAGGATGAATAAACTATGGAAGCATATTTTGACAATTCCGCGACAACGAGATGCTTCGATGAAGTAAAGGATATTGTCTGCAAAACCATGACAGGAGATTTCGGAAATCCTTCTGCCATGCATAAAAAGGGAATGGAAGCGGAGAATTACGTCCGCAAAAGCGCTCAGACCCTTGCAAAATTACTGAAAGTGAATGAAAAAGAGATTCTTTTTACCTCCGGTGGAACAGAATCGGACAATCTTGCTATTATCGGCGGCGTGGAAGCCAACAAGCGTATGGGAAACCATATCATTACAACGGCAGTGGAGCATGCAGCAGTGGCCCAGCCTTTTGCCTATCTGAAAGAACAGGGCTATGAGGTGACTATTCTTCCTGTGGATCATCAGGGCGTTGTAAAGCTGGATGCACTGGAAGCGGCTCTTCGTCCGGATACGATCCTGGTATCTGTGATGTATGTGAACAATGAAGTGGGAGCTGTGATGCCGGTAGAAGAGATCGGAAGGCTTGTCCATGAAAAAAGTCCGAAAGCACTTTTTCATGTAGATGCCATCCAGGCATTCGGAAAGTATCGTATCTATCCGAAAAAGCTGGGGATCGATCTTCTTTCTGTGAGCAGCCACAAGATCCATGGACCAAAGGGCGTAGGCTTTCTCTATATTAACGAAAAAGTAAGAGTACAGCCGCAGATCCTTGGCGGCGGACAGCAGAACGGTATGCGTTCCGGAACAGACAATGTGCCGGGAATCGCAGGCCTTGGCGTTGCCGCAGAGATGGTATATACGGATTTTGATAAAAAAATACAGCACCTTTATGACCTGAAAGAACGGATGGCAGAGGGACTTTCAAAGCTTGGAGACATCACCATCAACGGAATGCCTTTAAGAGAAGGGGCACCGCACATCATGAGCGTGACTTTTCATGGAGTCCGAAGCGAAGTCCTGCTCCATACACTGGAAGAATTCGGAGTATATATTTCCGCAGGAAGTGCATGCTCCAGTCATAAGAGAAAACCGAGTGCAACACTGACAGCTATGGGACTTTCAAGAGCGGATGTGGAGAGTACCGTTCGCATCAGCTTCTGTGAGGAAAATACCTTTGAAGAGGTAGATTACTGCCTGGAAGCACTGGGAAAAACAATTCCGATGCTGCGCAGGTATGCACGTCGATAGAGAATACAGAAGAAAGGGATTTTTATGTTAGTACATGCATTTCTGATCAAATATGCGGAAATTGCCCTTAAGGGAAAAAACCGCTATCGTTTTGAAGATGCTCTCGTACATCAGATGGAGATCGCACTCTCCAAGATCGAGGGAGATTTTGAAGTAAAAAAAGAGCAGGGAAGAGTTTATGTATTCTGCCCGGAGAATTATGATTACGATGAGGCTGTAGATGCGCTGCAGCATGTATTCGGTATTGTAGGCATCTGCCCGGTTATGATCTATGAAGAACAGGGCTTTGAGAAGCTTGCCGAAGATGTTGTGGGTTATATGAAGCAGTGGCATCCGGACTTTAACGGAAGCTTCAAGGTCTGGACACGCCGCGCAAAGAAATCCTATCCGATCAGCTCCATGGAAGTCAGCGCTGAGCTTGGCGGACGTATCCTGGATGCGTTCCCGGAGGCAAGTGTAGATGTTCATCATCCGGAGCTGGATCTTTCTGTTGAGATCCGTGACAAGATTTACGTATATTCCCAGACCATTCCGGGCGCAGGCGGAATGCCCATCGGAACAAACGGAAAAGCCATGCTTCTTCTTTCCGGTGGGATCGACAGTCCGGTAGCCGGTTATATGATCGCAAAACGTGGTGTCAAGATCGATGCGGTATATTTCCATGCACCGCCCTACACCAGTGAGCGCGCAAAACAGAAGGTAGTGGATCTTGCCCGCCTGGTAGCCAAATACAGCGGACCGATCCGTCTCCATGTAGTTAACTTTACAGATATACAGCTTTATATTTATGATCAGTGTCCTCATGATGAGCTTACTATTATCATGAGAAGATATATGATGCGTATTGCCGAGCATTTCGCTAAAAAGGATCGTTGTCTCGGACTTATCACAGGTGAGAGCATCGGGCAGGTTGCAAGCCAGACCTTACAGAGCCTTGCTTCTACAAATGAGGTCTGCACACTTCCGGTATATCGTCCGGTGATCGGCTTTGATAAAGAGGAGATCGTCCGTATTTCCAGAAAGATCGATACCTTTGAGACTTCTATTCAGCCGTTTGAGGATTGCTGTACCATCTTTGTAGCGAAACATCCTGTAACAAAGCCGAATCTTAAGGTGATCCGCCGTTCTGAGCAGAAGCTTTCTGAGAAGATCGATGAGCTTATGGAAACGGCTCTGAATACCACAGAGATCATTGAAATTCAGTGATCCGTTTTTAGATAAGAAAAAACAAACAGGGAACCTCGCTGCAGAGGTTCCCTGGAATTACCGATATATCAGGAAAAGGGAGTTCATTGAGAACAGAAGGATTCTGAAAGCATGAAAAAAGAGGAACTGTATCCGATACAGTTCCTCTCAAATATACAGTATAGATTAGTCGATTGTATATTTGGAAATAATCTGCATTACGTTATCCAGAGCAGCGCCATCTGCATGGATGTTGAGGTCGATCGGCTTGGAAAGATCCAGGCTGAAGATACCCATGATGGATTTTGCATCGATCACATATCTTCCGGATACTAAATCAAAATCGCAGTCGAATTTGCTGATCTCGTTTACGAATGCTTTCACCTTATCGATGGAATTCAGTGAGATTTTAGCTGTTTTCATTATAATAACCTCCCTTGATAAATTTTTGTTGTTTTACAGCTTTCATCTTACCTGTCAGTACCCAAAAAGTCAAGGTGAAAAGAGATAAAAATTGTTTTAATAATTAGTTAAAGTGTAAAAAAAGTGAGGAAAAATGGGAAATAAAGTTGCATTACACAACCTGGGCTGCAAAGTAAATGCCTATGAGATCGAGGCCATGCAGCAGCTTCTGGAGGAGGCGGGATATGAGATCGTGCCTTTTGAGCCAGGAGCGGATATTTATGTGATCAATACCTGCACAGTAACCAATATTGCAGACAGAAAATCAAGACAGATGCTCCACAAAGCAAAAAAAATGAATCCGGAAGCGATCGTGGTGGCAACGGGCTGTTATGTACAGACCGGTGGCGAGAAACTGGAAAAAGACGAAGCCATTGATCTTGTTCTGGGAAATAACCAGAAGATCAATATTGTGGAGGCACTGGCCGAATATGCGGAAAACAAACCGGGCCATGGTTCCCATGTGATCAAGATCAATCAGACAAAAGAGTATGAGGAACTTTCCATTGATCATACAGCAGAACATGTAAGGGCATATATCAAGGTTCAGGACGGATGCAATCAGTTCTGTACGTACTGTATCATTCCCTATGCAAGAGGCCGTGTCAGAAGCCGGAATATTGAAAGTGTGCTGAAGGAGGTCCGTGCACTTGCGGAAAAAGGGTATAAGGAAGTGGTCCTTACAGGAATCCATTTAAGCTCCTATGGAGTGGATTTCCCGGAGGAGAAAAAAGAGACACTGCTTTCTCTGATCCGCGCTGTGCATGAGATCGAAGGAATCAGGCGTATCCGTCTGGGATCGCTGGAACCGGGAATCGTTACAAGAGAATTTGCGGAAGGGATCGCGGCGCTGCCGAAGGTATGCCCGCATTTCCATCTTTCCCTGCAGAGTGGCTGTGATGAGACCCTGGAGAGGATGAACCGCAGATACAGAAGCGGGGAATACAGAGAGCGCTGTGAGCTTTTAAGAGAAGTGTATGGAAATCCGGCACTGACAACGGATGTGATCGTAGGCTTTCCGCAGGAATCGGAGGAAGAATTCCGGAAATCCTATGATTTTGTGGACAGCATCCGTTTTTACGAGACTCATATCTTCAAATATTCCAGAAGACAGGGAACAAAGGCGGCTGCCATGGACGGACAGCTGACAGAGGCGGAGAAATCCTTCCGCAGTGAGAAGATGATCGAGTTGCATCATCGTCATGCAGGGGATTATGAGAAATCCATGCTTGGCAAAAACCTGGAGGTACTGATCGAGGAAGAGTATACAAAGGATGGACGGACCTGGTATCTGGGACACAGCCGGGAGTATATAAAAACTGCTGTACCGAAATCGGAAGCTTATGGCGTAAATGATATCGTAATCGTAAAGGCAGAAGGCTTTCTTGAAGAGCATATCATGACCGGTGAAGCCGTGGAGTGAAGAACGGGATCGTATGTTGAAAGGTTGTTTGTTCACTGGTAATATTTTGCGAAGCGTGTTACTGAGAACGGAGTGAACAGTAACGTTGACAGTTTGTATTCGCAATCCTCGTTAAATTTAAGATTGTAATTTATGTAAATTTATATTAAAATAAAAAAGAATATATTTTAAGGACGTGAGAGACAATGGCAGAGAATAATCTGGGAAATACACAGTATTTCAGAACAAAACCGGATCAGGAGCTTCAGGTAAAGGAAGTCCTGGATCTGGTGTACAATGCAATGGATGAGAAGGGCTACAATCCGGTGAATCAGATCGTAGGATATATTATGTCCGGAGACCCGACCTACATCACAAGCCACAAGGGTGCGAGAAGCATGATCATGAAGGTGGAGCGTGATGAGCTGGTAGAGGAGCTTCTCACCGAGTATATCAAGAATAAGTCCTGGGAACGGTAATATGAGAGTACTGGGACTGGACTATGGCTCGAAGACCGTTGGGGTTGCAGTGAGCGATCCCCTTGGCCTGACAGCCCAAGGTGTGGAAACCGTATGGCGCAAGCAGGAAAACAAGCTTCGTCGTACTCTGGCACGTATTGAAGAGATCATTTCGGAGTATCAGGTTACGGAGATCGTTCTGGGATACCCGAAAAACATGAACAATACAGTAGGAGAGCGGGCCGAGAAATCTCTGGAGTTTAAGGAAATGCTGGAGAAACGTACGGGTCTGCCTGTTGTTATGTGGGATGAGAGACTGACTACCATGGCGGCAGACCGTACTCTGGAGGAGACCGGTGTGCATAAGGAAGACCGTAAACAGTATCTGGATCAGGTAGCAGCAGTCTTTATCCTGCAGGGATATCTGGATGCTGCCGCATACAGAAGAGAGCAGCAGGAAGGCGTGGAAGAATGATCGGAAACGCAAATAGATATTTTGAGCGGATCAGGTAGCAAATGCGGATTGTGAATATCCGCTTGACAAGAACGGATAAGGAAGAATTAAATATGGAAAAAATAATATTTCAGTCAGACGACGGCACAGCTGCTGAGTTTTACGTAGAGGAGCAGACCAATATTGCGGGTGTGACTTATCTTTTGGTGTCCGATTCACAGGATGAGGAAGCAGACGCATATATTCTGAAGGATATTTCAGCTCCGGGAAGCACAGAAGCCTGTTATGAGATGGTCGAGGATGATGACGAACTTCAGGCTGTATATGCAGTTTTTCAGCAGATGCTGGATGACGTGAATTTTGAATGGAGGAGCGATTTTTGAAAAGCGAGAACAACGATGACAACAAAAATGCGGAGAGCAGAGTACAAGTTTCCGCAGGCGGTGCCAGAAGAACCGCAGCAAGACAAAAGAATGCCGGATCAAGAACAAGACAGTATCGTGGTGGCAGCAAAAACCGTCAGGATAAGCCTTTCCGGCCAACAGCAAAGAAAACAGCAGCCGGTGGCGCTGTAAAAAACAGCAGAAACACACAGAAACCGGCAAAGACCGGCGGCAGGCCATCCGGTCGGAAAACCGGCCGCAGAACAACATCCAAGCTTAAGATCATACCACTTGGCGGTCTGGAGCAGATCGGAATGAACATTACCGCTTTTGAGTATGGCGACAGTATTGTAGTTGTAGACTGTGGTCTTTCTTTCCCTGAGGACGATATGTTGGGAATCGATCTGGTCATTCCGGATGTAACATACCTTAAGGAAAATATTTCCAAGGTGAAGGGATTTGTGATCACTCATGGACATGAGGATCATATCGGAGCTCTTCCGTATGTGTTGAAAGAAATCAATGTTCCGATCTATGCTACCAAGCTGACACTGGGACTGATCCGCAACAAACTGAAAGAGCATAACCTTATGCGTTCTACCAAATTGAAAGAGGTAAAACACGGGCAGGTGATCAATCTTGGGGATTTCGCTGTGGAATTTATCAAAACGAATCACAGTATCCAGGATGCATCCGCACTTGCTATTTATTCACCGGTGGGAATCGTGATACACACAGGAGACTTTAAAGTTGATTATACACCGGTATTTGGAGATGCCATCGATCTGCAGCGTTTTGCAGAGATCGGCAAGAAGGGTGTGCTTGCACTGATGTGTGAGAGTACCAATGCAGAGAGACCGGGATTTACAATGTCCGAGCGTACAGTGGGACATGTATTTGATAATCTTTTTAATGAGTACCGTACATTCAGGATCATCATTGCAACCTTTGCATCCAACGTGGATCGTGTGCAGCAGATCATTAACACTGCATACCGGTTCGGAAGAAAGGTTGCTGTGGAAGGCCGCAGTATGGTCAATGTTATTTCCGTAGCATCAGAGCTTGGCTATCTGCAGATCCCGGAGAACACACTGATCGAGATCGATCAGGTGAAGAATTATCCGGACGATAAGGTGGTTCTGATCACAACCGGAAGCCAGGGTGAGTCCATGGCGGCACTTTCCCGTATGGCAGCCAATATCCATAAAAAGATCACGATCAAGCCTAACGATACCATCATCTTCAGCTCCAATCCGATCCCCGGAAATGAAAAGGCAGTTTCCAAGGTCATCAACGAACTGTCTATGAAGGGAGCCAAGGTTATTTTCCAGGATGTCCATGTTTCCGGACATGCCTGCCAGGAGGAGATCAAGCTGATCTACTCCCTCGTAAAACCGAAATATGCCATTCCGATCCATGGTGAGTACCGTCATCTGACTGCACAGAAACACATTGTGGAAGATCTGGGAATCCCGAAGGAGAATATTTTTATCCTTTCTTCCGGAAATGTTCTGGAGTTGGACGGACAGGATGCCAAGGTGACAGGAAGCGTTCATACAGGTGCGATCTTCGTAGACGGACTTGGCGTTGGCGATGTGGGAAATATCGTACTCCGTGACCGTCAGCACCTGTCTGAAGATGGAATCATGATCGTAGTTATGACACTGGAGCGCCACAGTAATGTAGTTCTCGCAGGTCCGGATATCGTTTCCAGAGGTTTTGTGTATGTAAGAGAATCTGAGGATCTTATGGAGCATGCCAGACAGGTTGTGGAAACTGCACTGGATTCCTGCCTGGAGAACAATATCACGGACTGGGGCAAGATCAAAACCGAGGTCAAGGATGCCCTTGGAGAGTATCTGTGGAAACGGACCAAGAGAAATCCTATGATCCTGCCTATCATTATGGAGGCGTAGGTTCATGGATGAGATCAGCATGGAGATCGAGAAGCTTCTCGATGCTGTGCACAGAAGCGATGAATATCAGGAATATCAGAAACAGGCAGCCCAGCTTGAAGCGGATCCTGAGCTGAAAGCCAGAGTGATGAGATTCCGTGGAGATAATTTCAGACTGCAGAATCATTCAGACAAGGATGAGCTGTTCCATATTGCGGAACAGCTCAATCAGGAGTCTGCAAGTCTGAGACAGAACCTGAAAGTAAATGCCTATCTCGACGCAGAGCTTGCGCTGTGCAGACTGATGCAGCGGATATGCAGGACGCTGGTGGACGGGATCGACATACAGATTCCTGACTTATAGGAGGAAAGACTATGGCAGACACAAGAGATAAGGTTGGCAGGGCCGGCGTTTTTCTGGCTGGAGGGGTATTTAAAACCGCTGTATATATCTTTATTATCGTATTTCTGATCTGGGTTGGAAAATCAGCATATCAGTTTGGCTACGATGTGTTTAACCAGCAGGCTATGAGCCCGGGAGAGGGACAGCAGGTCACGGTAGTCATAAAAGAAGGTGCTTCTGCATATAAAGTAGGCAAGACACTGGAGCAGAAGGGTCTTATCAAGGATGCGCTTGCATTTACCATACAGGAAAGAATGTCCGCATATCACGGACAGATCAAAGCAGGTACATACCTTCTCAGTACAGCTTATACACCGACCAGGATCATTGCAGTGCTGTCAGGAGAAGAGAGCAAGGAAGGATCGAACAGCCAGTGATCGTAGAAGAACGCATGCAGACCTATATCAATTCACTGGATATGGGGAATACTCCATTTCTGCAGGAGTTGGAGACAAAGGCACTTGCAGACCGTGTGCCGATCATCCGGAGAGATATGCAGAGCTTTATGAGGATGCTTCTGGCACTGAAACAACCGAAGCGCATTTTGGAGGTGGGGACTGCCGTAGGCTTCTCCACACTTCTTATGTGTGAGTATGGGCCGGAAGATATGGAAATTGTTACCATAGAGAATTATGAAAAAAGAATTCCTGTCGCAAAGGATAATTTCAGGCGCGCAGGAAGAGAGTCACAGATCACGCTTCTGGAGGGAGATGCCGGAGAGATCCTGAAGAATCTTACCGGAACCTTTGATATGATCTTCATGGACGCAGCCAAGGGCCAGTATATCCACTGGCTTCCTGACGTGCTGAGACTGATGAAAGAGGGAAGCGTGCTGGTATCTGACAACGTGCTGCAGGAAGGGGATATTATTGAATCTCATTATCTTGTGGAACGGCGTAACCGTACAATCTATAAAAGAATGAGAGAATATCTCTGGCAGCTGACTCACAGTCCGGTGCTTCGTACATCGGTGCTTCCTCTTGGAGACGGAGCGGCTGTAAGTGTAAAAACAGGAGAACAGGTTTATGAAACGACCAGAACTATTGGTTCCGGCGAGCAGCCTTGAGGTTTTAAAGGTTGCCGTCATATATGGTGCAGATGCTGTTTACATCGGCGGAGAAGCTTTTGGACTTCGTGCAAAGGCTAAGAATTTTTCAAAAGAAGATATGTGTGAGGGAATCGCATTTGCCCATTCCCATGGTGTAAAGGTTTATGTGACAGTAAACATCCTGGCGCATAACCGTGATCTTGAGGGTGTAAGGGAATATCTTCAGGAACTGAAGGAGATCGGACCGGACGCACTGATCATCGCAGATCCGGGAATCTTTATGTATGCAAAGGAAATCTGCCCGGAGATCGAGCGTCACATCAGTACACAGGCAAATAATACCAATTATGAGACTTACCGTTTCTGGTATAACCTTGGTGCCAAACGTGTGGTAAGTGCAAGAGAGCTTTCTCTGGAAGAGATCCGGGAGATCCGGGCACATATTCCGGAGGATATGGAGATTGAAACGTTTATTCACGGTGCCATGTGCATTTCCTATTCCGGAAGATGTCTTCTCAGTAACTTTATGGCAGGAAGAGATGCCAATCAGGGAGCCTGTACCCATCCCTGCAGATGGAAATATTCTGTTGTGGAGGAGAAGCGTCCGGGAGAATACATGCCGGTATTTGAAAATGAGAGAGGAACTTTTATTTTTAATTCCAAGGATCTCTGTATGGTAGAACATATGGAAGATATCCTTACAAGCGGTATTGACAGCCTGAAGATCGAAGGACGTATGAAAACAGCTCTTTATGTGGCAACAGTGGCAAGAACCTACCGCAAAGCCATTGACGACTGTATGGAAAGTCCGGAAAAATATCATGCAAATATGCCGTGGTATCAGGAGCAGATCTCAAACTGTACCTACCGTCAGTTTACCACCGGATTTTTCTACGGAAAGCCGGATGAGAATACCCAGATCTATGACAGCAACACATATGTAAGAGAATACACATATCTTGGATTTGCAGAAGAGATCGATGAGAGAGGTCTGGCAAGACTGACACAGAGAAACAAGTTTTCTGTAGGAGAGACCATCGAGATCATGAAACCGGACGGAAGGAATATTCCGGTCACAGTGGAAGCCATTTATAATGAAGAGGGCGAAGCTATGGAGAGTGCACCACATGCTCAGCAGAGGATCTATGTGAAACTGACTGAGATGCCGGAGGTATTTGATATTCTCCGAAGAGGTGAATGATCCGAAAGGGTGGATAAGAGAGTAAAGGGGAGAACGAAAAGAACGTTCTCCCCTTTACTGATTTTCAGGAAAAAGAGTACGGAGTTTTCGAAGAGCGTTCTTTTCGATACGGGATACATAGGAGCGGCTGATGGAGAGATTTTCAGCAATCTCTCGCTGGGTCAGTGGCTCCTGGCCATTCAAACCGTAGCGGCAGCAGATCACCTGGTATTCCTTTGGGGAGAGTACTGTCCGGATATAACGGAGAAGATAGGAAATGCTGTCCCTTTTGAAACAATCATCCACAACATCAACGGGTGGACTTTCAATGATATCGAGAAGGCTGATCTCGTTGCCTTCCCGGTCTGTGCCGATGGGTTCATAGAGAGAAACTTCTCTGGAACGTTTCCTGCGGGCACGGAACATCATGAGAAGCTCATTGTCAATGCACCGTGCAGCATAAGTGGAAAGCTTGGAAGTCCGGCTGGGATCAAAGGTGGAAATGGCTTTGATCAGACCTATGGTGCCTATGGAGATCAGATCATCCTGATCCTCGTCACATCCCTGATATTTTTTTGCAACATGTGCTACGAGGCGGAGATTGTGTTCGATAAGGATATTTTTTGCTTCCGGATCGCCCCTTTGGAGCTGCAGAAGATAGAACTGCTCTTCCGCAAAAGAAAGCGGTTTCAGAAAGGTTTTCAAGGGTTCACCTCAAAGGGGATTTCCTTATAGCTTATGAGCCGGACGTGCTTTTCGTGCTTTTCCAACAGAAACTTTATAAAAAGGACAGAGGCGAACACCTGTTGCGCCACATTCTGATCTGGTGTATAATCATAAAATACGAGTGACAACAATCAGTGTATATTGATGAGGAGTATATATTTTGAAAAAGAGGATAGAACAGCTTCTTAACGGAAAATTTATTTATGAACAGCCTGGGCTTCTGTTTTCACAGGACCGTATTTTCGCTACGCTGAAGGCAGGAGAGACTACAAAGGATGAGATTTATTTCGGTACCGATGACAACCGCAGGATCAGTGGCTTTGTGACTTCATCTGACCGGAGACTGGTGCCCGGATTTGACCGCTTTTCCGGAACCACAGTGCGCATGCCTTATGGGGTAGATGCAGAGGGAATGAAGCCGGGAGAGAGCTTTGAAGGCTGGCTGTGTTTTACTACCAGTATCGGAGAATATAAGCTGCCGTTCACTGTACAGGTACAGACGGAAGAGGTGAAGAGTGCAGGCAGAAAAGTATCTTCTCTGGAAGAATTTCTGCACATTGCAAAGGAAGATTTCCATGAGGCTTACCGGATCTTTACAGAACGACATTTTTCCCTGATCCTGAGTGATCAGAGTGAGAAGATCCGTTCTCTTTATGCAGGAATGTCACAGCAGCCGGTGACCTATCAGCATCTGGAGGAATTTCTGATCGCAGCCGGTGCCAAGGAAAAGGTGACATTGAGTCTGAACAGAGAAGAGGCGAGTTTTTATGATGTCAGTGAATCTGTTCAGGAATCCCTTTATATCCACAGGAGCGGATGGGGACACCTGCGGGCAGATATTGAGGTAAACGGGGATTTTCTGGAGGCAGGCAAGCATGTGGTCACAGAAGAGGATTTTATCGGAAGTACCTGTGAAATAAACTATGTGATCCGCCAGGAAAAACTTGGAAAAGGAAATCAGTACGGCGAGATCATTGTAAAAACCCCATACCAGAAACTGGTATATCACGTTCTTGCATCCAGAGGAACTGAGAGTGCCGTGAACCTGGATCTTCTGGAAAAACAGTACCGGATATCTCTGATGAAGGAATACCTGGGATATCTCTGCAAAAGAACAGATTTTCAGGCCTGGACAGCCTCTACTCATGAGAAGCTTGACCGTATGGGCGAAAACGGACTGAAATATCCGGAATATCAGCTTCTGGAAGCCTATCTTCTTCATCTGGAAGGAGAAGATGACCAGGCTTCAGAAATCCTTGAGCGTTATCAGAATAAATCCTTTCATCACAATGAACTGGAACTGGCAGGGATTTATCTGTATCTGTGTACACAGACCGGGCTGTACCGGGATAAGGAACAGGCCCTCCGCAAGGTACAGAATTTCCAGATGCAGAAGGAAGACAGCTTTATCCTTCTGAAACTGGTATTTGAAATGGATCATACGCTTTCTCCGTCAAAAAAGATCTTTCTGATGGAGGAACTTTTTGAGCGGGGATGTACAAGTCCTTTTCTGTATCTGGAAGCATGGAACCGTATTTGTGCAGATATGTCTCTGCTGCATCGAATCAATGGGTTCTGGGCCCAGGTATTCCTTTTTGCAGGAAAAGAACAGATGCTGACGGAAGAGCTGGTCATGCGCCTGGCATATCTTTCCGGTTATGAGAAAGCTTTTAACGAAAGTCTGTACCGTGCTATGGCCATGGGATGTGAAGCCTTTCCGTCGGATGATACCGTGGAAGCGATCTGTAAATATATTATGAAGGGAAATCCAAGAAAACCGGAATATTTTCAGTGGTTTTCCGCTGCCGTGGACCGCGGGATCCGGATCACACGGCTGTATGAATATTATGTGGAAACACTGGATACTTCTTATCGGAGAGTTCTGCCGAAACCGCTTTTGATGTATTTTACCTATAACAACAATACTCTCGGTGATTCCAAGCGTGCCTATCTGTATGCATGCATCATTGCAGGGAAGGAACGTGATCCACAGACATACGAAAGTTATCGTGAAAGCATGGAGGAATTTGCTTTCCGTAAGTTACGGGAAGGCCGGATGAATGAAAATTATGCCGCTGTTTATCAGGAATTCATGCGGGAACCATCGGACAGCGAAAAAGCGCAGGTGATCGCCTCCAGAATGTTTACCTGCCGGCTGTATACGGATGATCCGAAGGTCCGCAGTGTGATCGTCCGTCACAGACAGATGAAACAGGAAGAAATCTATCCGTGTATCCATGGGATCGCTTACCCAAGGATCTGCAGCGAAGATGCGGCCGTTGTATTTCAGGATGAAAAACAGAGACGTTATGCTGCTACGGTAGATTATAATCTGACACCACTTTTTGATGATCGTGAGATGGTTCCGGCAGTGTTGGAAAAAGGGGCGGATGAACCGGCTGTGCTTTTGTATTACTGTCAGGGTCAGGAGATCAGTCGTAAGAATCTGGGAATTTTTCAGAAACTGGTCCTTTCACCGGCGTTTACTGATGAATATAAGAGGCTGATTCGCAAAAAGATCCTGGATTATTATCGAGATCACGTGCAGGGAGAAGATCTGGATGCCTGTCTGGAGATGATGGATTATCGGGAATATGCCATGGTCGACCGGAAAACCCTTCTGGAGATCCTGATCCAGCGGGGACTGTTTCCGCAGGCTATGAGCGTGGTGGAAGCATTTGGATTTGAAGGAGTAGAGGAGCGTGCTCTTCTGAAGCTGGTAAGCCGTATGATCATCCGCTGTGACTGTGCGGAAGACGAAGAGCTGATCGCACTTTCCTCTCATGTATACCGACAGGGAATCTATGATGAAGTGATCCTCATGTATCTGATGAAATTCCGGTTTGGACCTGTGGATGAACTTCTGGATATCTGGAAAAGTGCCTGTGGGTTTGAGATGGATACCTATAATCTGGAGGAGAGGATCCTTTCTCTTCTGATGTTTAACTGGGATTACCGGCCAGAGGGTGCGGATATCCTGAAAGCATATATCCGCCATTCCGGAAAAGAGAGTGTGATCGGTGCGTATCTGACTCTGATGTCTTACGGAATGTTTGTAAAAGAAATGCCGGAGATGCCTGGACTTAAGGAGTATCTGAAAAATCGCAGAGAAAAGGAGTGGCCCGGAGACCGGATCTGTGACCTGACCCTTCTGAAACTGCTTTCCGAAGAAAAAACTTCTGATGAAGAAAATCTGGAAATGGAGGAAAAAATCCTCTCTTCCTGTGTAAAGGAAGGAATGATATTTGAGTTTTTCCGGAATCTGGATCAGAGTATCCTGCGACCGTATCAGCTGGATGATAAGACTTTTGTAGAGTATCATACTTCACCGGAGGCTTCGGTCACACTGTATTATTGCCTGGATACAGGTCTTGGAACTGTACCGGACTATAAAAGTGAACCGCTCAAAAATATCTATGAGGGAATTTTTGCCAGAGCATTTACATTGTTTTATGGAGAGACCCTGCGATATTATTTCCAGACAGAAGATGAAACCGGTGTACACAAAACGGAAGAAAAAATACTGACCATGAACCAGAGTAATGACCAGGCATCCAGCAAATATCAGCTGATCAATCAGATACTCTGTGCAAGGAAACTGGAGAAAGACACGGAAGTGAAGGAGAAGCTGGCGCAGTATCTCCGGCAGGAACAGTACGTTAATGAAATGTTTGTCATAGAGAAGGAACCGGAAAGATGAATGAAATTCGTGACTTGATCATAGGAATTGATATTGGAAAAGAATACACACAGATCTGTTATTATGACAGAAAAGCAGAAGAAGCCCGTTCTCTTTCCATGAAGGTAGGAGCCAGTCAGTACGAAGCTCCGGGCTGTATCTGCTATCGTACCGATCACGGTGATTACTGCGTAGGCCTGGAAGCAGAGTATTTTGCCAGGGAAAAGGGCGGGATCATGATCGGAAATATTTATGATATCTGTCAGAAGGAAGAAAAGATCCAGGTGGCAGGAGAGGAAAAAGAGCCGGCAGAGCTTCTGGCACATTTTCTAAGGGGAATCCTGAAATTTCTGGGAATCCAGGATATCGTAAAGAATACCCGGTGCCTTTGTATCACATCGCCGGAGCTTAGTACACTTCAGGTACGGAATTATCAGAAGGCCTGCAGCCTTGCAGGTTTTTCCCGTGAGAAATATATGCTTATGGACTATGGCGAGAGCTTTTATTATTATGCACTGGGACAGAAACGGGAAACCTGGAATCGAAGTGTAGGCTGGTATGCCTTTGCAGGCGATACGGTAACTTTCCGGAAGCTGACCATCAACGGCTCTTCCAGACCGGTGCTTGTAAAACTGGAGGATCCGGTCAGTACAAAGCTTGAACCGGAAGAAGAGATCCGTGATGTGGAATTTTACCGTTTTATCAGTAAGACTCTCGGCAAAGAGCTCTTCTCCAGTGTGCAGATCACGGGAGAAGGATTTGACCAGCAGTGGGCACAGCAGTCTGTAAAGCTCCTGTGTCATCAGGGACGGAAGGTTTTTTACGGAAACAATCTTTTTGCAAAGGGAGCCTGCATAGCCGGTAAGGACAGGCTGGAGGATAAAAAACTCAAAGGTTACCGCTATTTAAGTGATTCGCTGGTGACTGCGGACGTAGGAATGGATATGCGGGTGATGGGCTCTCCGGCTTACTATCCGCTGATCGAAAGTGGCAGCAACTGGTATGAATGCAGTGCATCCTGCGAGCTGATCCTGGATGATACCAGTGAACTGGTATTTGTAGTAAGTATTCCGGAAGAAACCGAGAAGAAACGTGTGGCCATGGTACTTGAGGGTCTGCCAAAGCGGCCTAATCGGACTTCAAGGCTTTCCCTCACGCTGAAATACGTATCGCCGAGAGACTGTGAGATCACAGTAGAGGATCTGGGTTTTGGCGAAATGTATCCTTCCAGTGGGAAGATCTGGAGGGAACTGGTACGATGGGATGAGCAGGAAGAAAGGAAGCAGGAATGAGCGGATATATTTTATGTCAGGTAAAAAAGGCAGAGAAGCCGTTTTATATCGAAAATATCAGTACCAATATCTATTCTATAGAAGAACTCTGCTATTATCTTTATAACAATCTTTATCTTGTGGACAGCTCATTGATCAGCAGTAAGCTCTGTACCTGGCTGGAGGAAGAACTGGAGCTTCCGAAGCTTGCGGCCAAGCTGAAACCTTATATTGGAAGAGAGGCCGGACTTGAAGAAGTACTGTATCCGATATTTAAAGAGATCAATTATCTGGCTTATGAAGAGCTTAAGACCTTAAACGGGCGCATTGAAGCCAGAAAACGTGAACCTGAAGAAATACGGGAGAAACGTAAAGGAGATGCGCTGATGGAGAATCGGATGTATGTGAATGCACTCCGTGTTTATCAGAAGCTTCTGGAGCATGGCGGGAAAGAAATCACCGGAGAGATGCGTGAAAGGATCCTGCATAATCAGGGATGCGCATACAGTTACCTGTTCCAGATGGATAAAGCGCTGGATTGCTTTTGGAAAGCATGGAAGGAGAATCATTCAGAGAAAGCGATGAAGGTTTATCTTCTGGCCTACCGCAGTGTTCACAGTGAAGAAGAATACAGGAAACGACAAGAAGATCTGAAGACAGATGAAATGGTAAGGCAGGAAACTGACCAGGCTCTGAAAAGCTTTGCCGGTCTCCCGGAGCAGCATATCGCATCCGGAGAAACCGACAGGATCCTGGAGGATCTCACAAGAGAATATCACAGAAGTACCGGCTCTTAAAGCTGTTCAAGAAGTCCCAGCAGGATCTGCCGGGCTTCTTTTTTTGTATATACGGATTCTTCCTCAGACAGGGAACAGAGGTAATCATTCAGGGCCTGTCCGATACTGGTCTCTTTCAGATAGATACAGAGAAAAGTATCTTTTTCGGAAAGAAAGCAGAGAAAAACGGAATAGTCAGACAGAACTTCCAGATGGATCCCGGTTTCAGGAAGTACGGAAGGCTTCAGGATCCTGCATTTTTCATATCCCATATCTGTGTCAAGAAGATGCTTGAGGGCTTTTTTTCGTTCTTCTTTCGGAAGAGGGGTCTGATGGTAGGAATAAGGTCCGTCAAGGAGTCCGGTACGGGCAAATTTCCGGATCCCGCTCAGTGTAAAATAATTGCAGGAAAAGGCAGCTTCTGTAAAAGAAAAGGAAGTCTGGTTCAGAACCGCTGCCAGCTGGGTATAGACCGGATCGGAAAGATCGATATCCCTGTTATCAAACAATGACTGAATAAAGCCCGGACCATAGGACATCAGTGCAAGGCAGGGATGAGATTCCAGTGCAAAATTTGTTGAGATCTTTGTCTGCATGATAGAACCAAAGATATTAAGGATCCTGTCCGGAGAATCCGACTGCAGGAAGAATTGGCTGGAATTCTCAAGAGCCCGTCGGAATTCCTGTTGATATGCGTGGATCGCTTCCGGATTTTCAGTAAAAATACAGGTCATCATATCCGAGGATAACAGCAGCAGCTTTTTTTCAGTGAGTAAGAAAAAAGGAAACAGTTCATAGCTGGAAAACTCTCGGCCTGTCTGAGTATAGTAATAATATGGCTGGTAGCCCACAAAACCTGACAGGATCGGAAGGAGTGTGCAGAGAAAGGTTTCCAGATTCATGTTGTAATCCGGTGAGGCGGACGGGTTCTGGTGAAGCGGCAGGATCTGGATCACCGGTGGCAGTTTCTCATATTTGGGATAAAGATGGGAAAAGATCTGTACAAGAAGCCGGCAGTTGGCCGGAAGGTTGGTACGGATCGTTTCAGAAGAACCGGAAGACAGGATGTCCTCAAAAAGGCTCAGGACCTTCTTTTCCACATCAAGAGAAAAAGTTCCACGGTAAAAGGGAAAGGATGGAAGCCTGAGAAAACCCTCCCGGGAAATGACCTGCTGGGAGCTGATAACACCCAGAAGCTCCTGTATATATTTGCGGTTGTAATATATTTCTTTTCCAATTTTTTCTATTTTATATAATTCCATCAGTTCCCTGCGTTGGGAAGGATTGATCCGGAGGGAATCGCAGAACTGGCGCACAAAATCAATACCGGGAAGACGTTTCCCTGTGATCATACGTTGTAGCGAGGTACGGTCAAGTCCCGAAGAAGCAGATAACTGATAAACGTTTTCTCCTGTATCCTTTAGGTATTCCCGGCATTTGTTGCTGAAATCAGACATAGTAGTACTCCTTTTGGTGCTTATATGACATTATTATACGAAAACAGATCATGAATTGCAATAATTTGTAAAAAAACAAGGCACAATTAGAAGCACATATTGCGTAGGTCTTTCTTTGAAAATAAAATGTTAATATCAGAAAGAGCATGAGGGAGGAAAACACGGCAATGGCAGTGATGACGATCGCGATATGTGATGAAATACGAAAGGATGCACAGAAGCTGTACAGGCAGCTTTCCACACTGGTCCCTGATGCAGAGCTCCTTCTGTATCGGACCAGAGAGAGTCTCCTGAAGGGACTGGCAGAGGGACACAAGATCTGCGATCTGATATTTCTGGGACTGGATGGTGATCAGGGCAGGAGTCTGGAAACTGTGCGGGCAATGCGCCTGAAAGGACATTATATCCCGGTTGTGCTGGTGGCAGAGAATGAAAAATTCTATAAAGAAGCATTTGAAGTGTTTGCCTATAACTATCTGGTCAAACCGGTTGAAAGTGGAGAACTGGAACATGTTCTGGTACATATCCTGGAGGTATGCAGGCGTGAAGG
>ENA-OPWX01000408-OPWX01000408.1-human-gut-metagenome-genome-assembly--contig:-NODE-408-length-39572-cov-3.086899_pt1 | contig 39572 bp, 29 predicted proteins | sample MGYA00241514_ERZ502020 | MGnify/ENA primary metagenome ERZ502020 (study PRJEB25962, sample SAMEA2042105) | human gut metagenome | biome: human gut; feature: human-associated habitat; material: faeces... | reverse complement strand
CGGTAAGCCTTGAAAAATCAAGGAATTTCGGAAGATTGAATTTTTAATGTTAATTAATCAAGGAGATTTTTATATGTGTTGTTTTAGAAGATATAATAACTGTGGATGTCAGAGAAGATGCTGCCGGTGCTACACAACCTGTTATGACGATGCCAATGCCTCTGGTTCCTGCTGTGGAAATACTGCCTCTAACTCCTGCTGCTCCTCTGGAAACGCCAGCTATCGAAACGGTTACAACGACGGCTATGCCGCCGGCTGCCAGGCTGGCTATCAGAACGGCTATGAAGCCGGAATTGCAAACTGCATTATGCCTCTGAATGGAAACGGCTCCTCCACCGGATGCGGATGCAGCTCATAGCCCTTTGTCCAGGCGGCCGAGTCCTCCGGCATCCTTTCAGCCGCCAGGCAGAACCGCTGCAGGAATCTATCCTGCGGCGGCTTCCGCCGTCTCTGTGAGCCCAATCCTATTCATAAATTACTTACGTTCTGTTCAAATATTGTTTACAATTTCTCCAAATTCGGTACACAAACTCTGTCTATACTAATAACCATAGAAACCAAATACTTCTCGAGAGAGACAGTAATATTTTTTTCATAATAAGCCGGGCAGATATCTGTCCGGCTCCTCCTCTTTTACCGCTCTTTTTCTTGTTATGACCCTATTGTTTTCCGTCTTTTCTTTACTTTTTGTTAATCTTATCTCTTTTATTTTTATTCTATCTTAATTTTATCGTTATCTTATCTTTATTTTGTCCTGCCCTTTTGCTATAATAGCCATAAGATCCGTCTCAGGAGCGCTCTGTCTGGCAAATCAGTCATTTCAGGCGCCCTGTGGATATTAAAGTACAGAAGCTAAACTGTCGGAATGGAGTAACTGTTTTATGAAAATTATTATTATTGGCTGCGGAAAGGTTGGGCGCGCCCTGACAGAGCAGCTGGTTTCTGAAAACCATAACATCACTGTTATTGACACGAATCCCAAAAAGATTCAGACTATTACAGAGGATTTAGACGTAATGGGAATCAGCGGAAATGGAGCAGGCATCACAACTCTTTTGGAAGCTGGGATTGCGCAGGCTGACATTCTTATTTCTGTCACCGGTTCCGATGAACTGAATCTGCTCTGCTGTCTGATTGCCAGAAAGGCTGGACACTGCCAGACTGTCGCCAGAGTCAGAAATCCCATGTACAGCCAGGAGATTGATTTTATTAAAGCCCAAATGGGTGTTTCTATGATCATTAATCCGGAGCTGACTACTGCCCGGGAAATTGAAAAGCTGCTGCGCTTCCCTGCCGCCAGCAAAATCGACACATTTGCAAACGGCAGAATTTATCTCGTAAAGCTGAAGGTAGACAGCCAGGTTCCCCTTGACGGCGTTCCGGTTATGGAACTCCCCTCTCGATCCGGCAGCGACGTTCTCGTGTGCGCTGTGGAGCGGAATGATACGGTTTATATTCCCGATGGAAATTTCATCCTGCGCAAAGATGACGCTATTTCATTTGTAGCCTCAAAAGAGCAGGTACACCGCTTTTTTAAGCATTTTTCCCTTCCTGTCAAGCCAATACAATCTGTAATGATTGTCGGAGGCGGAACGATCGGCTATTACCTGGCTAAACAGCTTCTCAAAAACGGCGTCCGGGTAAGGATTGTGGAAAACAGCCTGGAGCGCTGCGAGGCCCTCAGCAGCCTGCTGCCGGGAGCGACCATTATCCATGGAGACGGCACGGACCGCCATCTTCTGATGGAAGAAGGGCTTGGACGGGCGGAGGCATTCGTCACCCTGACGAATCTGGATGAAGAAAATATTCTTCTGGCTCTCTTTGCCAAAAAAAATTCAAAAGCAAAGCTTATTTCCAAGGTCAATCGTCTGGCCTTTGACGATATCATTGAAGGTCTGGACATCGGCAGCGTCATCTATCCTAAATATTTGACAACAGACTACATTATCCAGCATGTCCGCAGTATGCGCCATTCTGCCGTCAATACGATTGAAACCCTGTACCGCCTGCTGGACAACCGGGTGGAAGCTCTGGAATTTTCTATTTTGGATACCTGCCCAGTGACTGATATCCCCCTTTCCGAGCTTAAAATACGGCCCGGCCACCTGATCTGCTGCATCCGCAGGGGGGAACAGGTGCTGATTCCAAGAGGCCACGATTCCATTCAGGTAGGCGATTCTGTCATTGTAGTCACGCTGGAGCGGGGACAGCAGAATATCCTGGATATTCTGGAACACTAGGGAGGTAGAGCTGTGAATTATGCAATGATCGCCTATGTAATCGGGTGGATTTTGAATTGTGAAGGCTTCCTGATGCTGCTTCCCTGCCTAACGGCTGTCATCTATCAGGAAACTGCCGGTTTTTCCTTTGCCGCAGCTATGGCGCTCTGCTTTCTGTTCGGCGTTCCCCTGACAGTGAGAAAGCCCAAAAACATGGTTTTTTACACAAAAGAGGGGTTTGTTTCTGTTTCTCTCAGCTGGATTGTGCTGAGCGTTATGGGCTCTCTCCCTTTCCTGTTCAGCGGATCCATCACAAATCCGGTGGACGCTCTGTTTGAAACGGTTTCCGGGTTTACCACAACAGGAGCCAGCATTTTAAGCGATGTGGAAGCTCTGCCCCGCTGTATTTTATTTTGGAGAAGCTTTACGCACTGGATCGGAGGCATGGGCGTTCTTGTCTTTATTTTAAGCCTTCTGCCCCTGACAGGCGGCTACCATATGAATCTGATGAAGGCGGAAAGTCCAGGACCGTCTGTGGAAAAGCTGGTTCCGAAAATCCAGTCTACCGCTAAAATTTTATACTCCATTTATGTGGCTATGACAATCCTGGAGGTTTTGCTCCTGCTGGCTGGAAATATGCCGCTCTTTGATGCGCTGACTACTACCTTTGGAACGGCGGGAACCGGCGGCTTTGGCATTAAAAATGACAGTATGGCCAGCTATTCGCCCTATCTGCAGAATGTAGTAACTGTATTTATGATTCTGTTTGGAATCAACTTTAATTTTTACTTTCTGCTTCTGATGCGGAAACCGAAAAAGGCCATGAAAAATAAGGAGGTGCGCTGCTACCTGGCTATTATTGCCATTACCATCTCCATCATTACCTTTAATATCCGGGGGCTGTATCCGTCCATCATGGAGGCGTTTCAGCAGGCGGCCTTCCAGGTAGGTTCTATCATTACTACTACCGGCTTTGCCACCACAGATTTTAACACCTGGCCCCAGGTTTCCCGGACGATTCTCGTCATGCTGATGTTTGTAGGCGCCTGCGCCGGAAGTACGGGAGGCGGAATTAAGGTATCCCGCTTCGTGATCCTTCTGAAAACGGTCAATAAAGAGCTCCACCTGTTTCTTCATCCCAAGGGAGTACGCAAGATATCCATGGATGGAAAGGTTGTGGAACATGAGGTAGTCCGATCCATCAATGTATTTATGACTGCCTATGTGCTTGTCTTCGCCTTTTCTATCCTGCTGGTAGGCTTTGACAACCATGATTTAATCACAAACTTTACTGCTGTGGCCGCTACGCTGAACAATATCGGCCCAGGCCTGGAATTAGTGGGACCGTCCCAAAACTTCGGCCTGTTTTCTGATCCTGCCAAATGTGTGCTGATTTTTGATATGCTGGCAGGAAGACTTGAACTGTTCCCGCTTCTTCTGCTCTTCGTAAAAGATACATGGAAGAGATTTTAGAAGCGCATAAAGCAAATAGAGGAGCAGCTTTCCCGGCTCCGCTTAAAGCCGCAGGAAAACTGCTCCTCTTCTCTTTATCAGGCCTTTGCCTCTTTTTCTTTTTTCTTAAGCTGGCTGCTCAGGTATTTTATAATATCCTTTCTCGTAACGATTCCGATAAAGTTTTTCTGATCGTCTAATACAGGAACAAAGTTCTGGTTCATGGCTTTATCCAGCAGATCCTCCATGTCAGAATCTGCAAACACCGGCTGATTGTCAAGTCTTCTGGGAACCTCTGTCACCTGGACCCGATCCAGCCCCTTAAATGTAAAGTCATACTTATTCTTAATGCCCCAAAGCAAATCTCCCTCTGTAATGGTTCCCACATACCGTCCCTGGCGGCTGATAATCGGCATGGCCGCATACTTATAGCTCTCCATCTTCTCGAGAGCCTCATCCAGAGTATCGTCCTCATAGATTAAAGCCACATCGCTTTTAGGCGTTAAGAAAAATAAAATATTCATTCTGTAATTCTCTCCTTCTTCCAGTTCTGCAGGACGCTTCCTGCATCAAAATATGCGCTAGTATCCCAGAGCCTCATTCACAAATACAATCTCCGCTTTCATGCCGCGGGTCGGGCGCTCTAAAATAACTGTGGCGCGGCAGATGCGGGCTTCGCTGCCGCAGTCAAAGCACTTCTCTCCCGTTTTGCTACAGGGAGTATCGGTCTTAAGCCTTTTGGCGTTCAGCGGGGCGGCCACATTTCTGGCCCTGGACAGGGCGGAACTCAAGTCCTTCTCTATCTTATTCTTCCCCACCACAAAGTAAACCTTTTCAGGCCCGTACAGAGTCTGGGCAACACGGTTTCCCGTCCCGTCAATATTCACCAGCTATCCTGTCTCTGACACGCCGTTGGCGCTGGTTATGTAGATCTGCGCCTCTCTGGCCCTGGCAAGCGTCTGTGCTCCCGGCTCATTCCAGTGCCAGATCACCTCGTTTTCCTTTGAAAGAGCGTCGAAGGCCCATCTCCTGCAGGGTGACAGAACCGCCGAAGGCCACCTTCCGCCCTTTGATCTGAGCCTGAAGATAATTTACCGCCTGTTCCCTGGTCTCGAAAAAGGAGGTCTCAAATTCGTGCCTTTCAAAATTTTTCTTAAGAACTTCCTGGTTCATCCTGTCGTTCACGTCCCTTCTTTTATCCTCCTATGATCTTAACTTTTTCCAGGTAAGATGTCAACTGTAAAACAAAAGAAGGAGAGAATTTTTCCCGTTATTATTTTTCAAGAACTGTCAATTCGTATGGTTTCATCACAAAAACTTCCGATTCCGGAGCCTTCTGCCGCTCCCTGTAATTTTCAAGCAGCAGTTTTCCGTCTATCCACTCTTTTCCAATGAGCACGGTCTGCTCTTCCTTTCCCAGATTGCAGAACACAGCTATTTTATCTGATCCCAGCTCTCTTTCGTAAGCAAGCGTCATGTCGTTTCCCGTCTCCAGGAAGGAAATGGTTCCCTCTGCAATTACCGAACGTTTCTTTCTCAGAGAAATGAGCATTTTATAGAAGGACAGAATGGAATCGGGATCCTCTTTCTGAAACTCTGCCGTAATCTCCTCCCTGAATGCGCCGGACAGGGAAAGCCACGGCTCTGCCTCTGAAAACCCTCCATATGTCCCGCTGTTCCACTGCATAGGAGTTCTTCCGTTATCCCTGGAACGGGCCGCCAGAATCCGGAGCGCTTCCTCCTCCGTCCTGCCCTTCCCCAGCAGGATCTGATAGTAATTCAGGCTCTCCACATCCCGGTACTGGCCAATAGAAGAATAGTGGGCATTCAGCATTCCAATCTCCTCTCCATGGTAAATGTAAGGGGTTCCCCTCATCAAGTGGATCATGCCTGCCAGCATCTTGGCCGACTCCTTCCAATAGTCCCCTTCGTCTCCCATCCGGCTTACAATGTGGGGCTGATCGTGATTGCACCAGAAGAGGGCATTCCAGCCGCCTCCTGCCTGCATACCCAGCTGCCACTGCATAAACAGCTCCTTCAGCTTTTTATAATCAGGAACAGCCAGCGTCCACTTGTCTCCGTCCTTGTAATCTACCTTCAAATGATGAAAGTTAAAGCACATGGACAGCTCCTTTTCCTTCGGGGAGGAATATCTGATACAGTGCTCAAGGGAAGTGGAAGACATTTCTCCCACTGTCACAAAATCTTCTATTCCTGCGCTGCACACCAGCTCTTTCAGGTATTCGTGGATATGGGGGCCGTCTGTATAAAATCTGCGGCCGTCTCCCTCTGAATCATCTTCCAGCCGCTCCGGCTTGGAAACCAGATTGATCACGTCAAATCGAAAGGCCCGGATCCCCTTTTCCTTCCAGAACCGCAGGATTTCCTTCAGCTCTTCGCGCACCTCAGGATTATCCCAGTTTAAATCAGCCTGCGTCACATCATATAAATGGAGATACCATTGTTTCAGATGAGGCACATACTCCCATGCAGAGCCGCCGAATTTCGACTGCCAGTTCGTAGGCGGCTAATCCTCGCTTCCGTCCCTGAACAGATAGTAATTCTGATATTTCTTATCTCCTGCCAGGGCCTTCTGAAACCATTCGTGTTCTGTGGAAGTATGGTTAAACACCATATCAAGCATAAGCCCCATACCGCGCTTCTGGCTTTCTTTAATTAAGAGTTCTAAATCCTCCATGGTTCCAAAGTCTGATTGATCTTTCTGTAATCTGCCATGTCTGTCTCCTGTCCTTCTCTTATCCTTTTATCTTTTTTGTTATGTTCCATTTTTTCATCATTTACCGGAATTCTGCCACAACTGTCTCATTCGCCTTTACATCCATTCCTGTATGGAACTGGATTTCTGCCGCGCTTCCCTTATTAGGAATTACGCAGATCGTCACGTCAGGATGGCCGGCAGCCTTAATCTTCGCTCTGTCAAATTTGATCAGCGGAGTTCCTGCGCCGACCTTCTGCCCTTCTTTTACCAGATATTCGAAACCGTCTCCGTTCATGCTGACGGTGTCGATACCAATGTGAAGCACAAGTTCCATGCCGTTTGAAAGGCGCAGGCCGCAGGCATGGCGGGAATCCTGCATTAACACGGCAATCTCCACGTCTACAGGGGAGCACAAAATATCGCTATCCGGAAGAATCGCCATGCCTTCTCCCATCATTCCTGATGAGAACACTCCGTCTCCCACTTCTTCTAAGGAAATCGCTTTCCCAGATAAAAATGCAGTGAAGATGCCCTTTTTCTCTTCTGTTTCCTCTGGATCCGGCCTGGAGCTTTCCGCTTTTGCAGGCGCGTTTTCTTCTCCGGAAACCTCTGCACTTTCCTCCTTCTGCTCCGCCTGCGGTTTCCCCATCGTTCTTTTTCCTGCAGCCACCGTCAGAAGGAAGGGCGCTGCCGCTGCAATTGCCATGCAGACTGCAAAGGACGCCATATAGGGCGGCTGAATGGACAGAATCCCTGGAATGCCTCCTACGCCGATGGCGTTTGCAGTCACTCCCATGGCCACGCAGGCCACAGCATGGTTCCGCCGTAATCTGCAATCAGCTGCAGGTCGATGGCGTTGGACATATGATGAAGCCCCGTAATCACAAGAGGCGCGTAGGAAACGCCGAACACAGCGGCAAATACAATCTTAAAGCTTCCTGTAATTCCGGAAAATACGAGGGTGGAAACGGCCTCGCCAACCTTCCAGCCAATGGAGCCCAGCACAAAGTGAGCGGCCATAACAGATAAAAGCAGGCTGAAAAACGGAACGACGATCATGGAAACCACCTGAGGCGTAATTTTCCTGAAAAATTTTTCCAGATAAACCAGAGTAAACGCCGCTAAAATTGCAGGAAGCACCTGCCCCTGATAACCGATCATGTTAATCTGAAAAGCTCCGAAATTCCATTTAGGAATATCGGCCGCCGCCGTTCCGGCTACTGCATAGGCGTTTAAAAGCTGTCCTGATACCAGCGTCAGTCCCAGCACAATGCCAAGCATCTGAGTCGTTCCCATCTTCTTTGTCACAGACCAGCAGATGCCTACGGGGAGCATGTGGAAAATGGCCTCCCCTATCAGCCAGAGAAAGCTGTCAATCCCTGCCCAGAACTGGCTTAAATCACAGAGCGTCTTTGTCCCGTTCTCAAAGAGATACAGGCTGTCGATACAATTGCGGAAGCCCAGAATCAGGCCGCCTGTAATGATAGCCGGGAGCAGCGGCGCGAAAATCTCCGCCATCGCTGCAATGAATCTCTGCAGGAGATTCTGGTTCTTCTTTGCCGCGTTCTTGACCGCGTCTTTGGATACCCCCTCAATCCCAGCCGTTTTGACAAATTCGTTGTAAAAGTCAGCGACCGTGTTTCCGATAATCACCTGAAACTGTCCAGACTGCGTAAAGCTTCCTTTGACCGATTTCAGCGCCTCTATGGCTTTCACATCGGCTTTCTCCGGATCTGCCAGCGCAAAACGCATTCTCGTCATACAATGTGAAACTGCCGCGATGTTCTCCTTTCCTCCCACCAGGCGCAGCAGCTGGCGGGCGTCCTCTGCATATTTTCCCATCTCTTATTCCTCCACAGTAACAAAACTTGTTTGAACATGTTCTTTTGTTTTTGTTATAGCATACTTGTTTGAACATGTCAACCCTTCTTCCTGATATTTGTTTAAACAAGCGGTTGACTTTCTCCCGGCGGCTTCCTATAATAAGCTGTAATGGAGGTAACCGTATGCCAAAAGCAAGATATGAAAATATTTACAGGGACTTGAAAGAGAAAATTGAGACGAACACCTTTGCCTACCAGGAGTTTCTGCCTCCGGAACATACTCTGGTGCAGATCTACGGCTGCTCCCGCAACACGCTCCGCCGCGCTGTGGGCCTTCTGGTCACTGACGGCTATGTACAGACCATGCAGGGCAAGGGCGTGCGCAACATCTACCAGCCGGCGGAACAGACCTCCTTTACCATTGGTGAAATCGAGAGCTTCCGGGAATCTGCGGCGCGCAACAGCCATACACCGCTCACAGAGGTTCTCCTTTTTACTGAATTGACTGTGAATGAAAAACAGTCCCGCGCTATGGGATTTCCAGCGGGGTCTGACGTTTACTACATCCAGCGGCTCCACTATTTAGACGGTATTCCGCTGATTCTCAACCACAACTATTTTCTGAAAGAGGCGGCCCCCGGCCTGACCAGGGAAATCGCGGAGCAATCGATTTATCAATATCTGGAAGAAACGCTGCGCATGACGATTGTAAACAGCAAACGCGTGATGACGGTAGAAAAAATGACGGAAATTGACGAGAAATATCTGAAAATGAACGCTTTAGATTACAACTGCGTCGCTGTGGTCAGCAGCCAGACCTTCAACAGCAGCGGCGTTCTGTTTGAGTACACCCAGTCCCGCCATCGTCCGGATTATTTCCGGTTTTACGATAACGCCGTAAGAAAAGGATAGTAAAAAAAGGATAAAACAAGAGAGAGGGAGAAGTTTTGCGCTCCATCTAAGGCGCTGAAACCTTCTCCCTCTGCTCCATCAGAAAATCCTCTGAAAGCCTCTCCTTTTATTCTTCCTCTGCTATTCCAGGTAGTCCAGGGCGTCTACAGGCTGCCCTCCCTGCTTTAACTCAAAGAATACGTTGTTTCCCTCTGTGGCATAATATTTCGTAGGCTCAGCCACATAGCCGATAATATCTCCTTTGCAGAGGTACTCTCCTTCCAGGGCTTTTACATCCTTCAGCTGTCCGCAGACGGCTGTGTACTCATTTCCCAGATCCATGACCACGTAATTGCCTATCTCCTCGTTGGCCCCGCATTCCGTGACTCTTGCGTTGGCCGGGGCCTGGACAGGACTGCTTACGTCGCTCTGAATAATAAGCGCCGGATTGCATTTATACTGATCCAGCGTGGGAAAATAGATGGTCGCGTCCATGCTGTAATCCAGGAGAATATTTCCTGTTACAGGCCAGGCCAGCTTATCTGCCTCCTTGAAATCGAGAGCCAGAGCTTTCGCTCCTGTCCTGGACGCGGCTTCTCTGTCTTCCTTCCCATCTCCCTCCAAATCCTTCGGATCGGGGCGGTCCTCCCTGGAGTACTCGGCGTCGGAGCTTCCCGCCACCTTAATGTCCTCTTTCTGCTCTTCTGCATCCTGTTTTCCTGTTTTCTCCTCTGTATGCGGATTCTGTTCTACGATATATCCGCCTGTCTCCGGAACCTCCAGATATGGATTTTCCTCCACCCTGTCGTTTCCCTGTCTGAATCTGACTGCGCCTGCTGCGGCAACTATAGTCAGCAGGCCTAGCACCATCATTCCAAGGAGAATTTTATCCTTGAACAACTGGTTCATTTTCTCTTTCACGCTTATCACCTCGGTAATATTCTTACCAAACCGAGGCAGCTTATTCAGAAATCAGTTCAATATTTTTATAATAATATTTCAGCAGTTCCTCCGCCGCAGCCCCCTCTTTTGCCTTTTCATTGGCCCCCCATTGATCAAAGCCATAGCCGTGTCCTTCTCCGCGGACAAGACAGCGGATATTTTCCCCCATCTCCTCAAAGGAAAATGCCGCTGATTTCAGCCCCAGCGCATACTGAATTTCCTCTCCTGTGTAAATTCGTTCTCCCACCTTCATCTGGATCACATATCCCGATTCATCCCGTTCCACAATCTGAAGGCTTTGATAGGCTTCCTTGGGCGTAAGCTGCAGCGAATGATCCATCTCGTTCAGACGCCGGCAGAATTCCTCCGGCGTAAAGATCACAGACGTCAAATACCCCTCTGCCTCCACATCCTTTCCGCAGTCAGCAGAAGCCAGGTAAGGATGCAGGGCGTCCCCCTTTCTGGTTTTCCCCGCACTGATTCTGTGAAACAGCGGGGCAATCGCTGTTCCCTCAAAGGCGGCGACGGTTCCCCGCGTCTCCCTGGCCGCATCGGCAAAGGTCTGGCAGCAGTCCAGAAAGCTTTCTTTCCCCCATGCCTTTCGCATTTCCTTCTCTGTCATAATATCCGCGTCAATGGCAGACTCCGGAATGGAGCTCTCCTCCCCCATCAGGCTGTAAAGATACGTCCTGGCAATGATCATCTGAGCCTTTATCGTTTCCTTCTCATAATCAGCCGGAATCTGCATAGCCGCCATTCCTATAATGTAATCTTCCACAGGAACCGGATAGGCGTTTCCTCCCCGATCCAGGATTACCATCCTCTGCTCTGCGGCGCTGCTTTCCATTTGAATCATTCCCTCCGCCCTGCCTGTCCATGCCAAGGTAAACAGATAGGGAAATAATAAAAGACTTATACACAGGGCCGCCGTCCGCTTCATGAGACATCACTCCTTTATTGATTCATTGCCATTTATGCCTCTAACAGTCTATGTGAAGGCTTCAGAATTTATGACTGCAGAAAAGGCTTTATTCTTGAAACAAAAAAGGAACTATTCTGCTTTTTCATTAAAGTAAAACAGTTCCTTCTTTTTATATTGTTAAAACATCTTCTACATTTCTACCTGGATCTTTTCCAGATGCCAGATATCCTTTACATACTCCTCAATGGTTCTGTCAGAGGAGAATTTGCCTGCGCTGGCTGTATTTAAGAGAGCCGCTCTTGCCCACCAGCCCTCGTTCTTGTAGGCCTCCTCCACTCTCTTCTGAGCCTCTGCATAGGAGCGGAAATCCTTCAGAATAAAGTATGTGTCGGCCTTTGAGCTGTTTTTCGTGTTTAAGAGAGAGTTATAGATATCTCTGAACAACTCTGGATTCTCCGGAGCAAAATAGCCGTTGATTAACTGCATCAGCACTCTTCGGATCTCCTGATCCGTGTTGAAAATCTCCACTGGATTGTAGCCGCCGTTGTTCTCGTAGTTGATTACCTCGTCAGAGGAAAGTCCGAAGATAAAGGCGTTCTCCTGTCCTACCTCCTCCACGATCTCCACATTGGCTCCGTCCATGGTGCCCAGCGTCAGCGCGCCGTTTAACATGAATTTCATATTTCCTGTGCCGGAGGCCTCCTTGCTGGCAGTAGAAATCTGCTCGCTGACGTCAGCCGCGGCAAAAATCAGCTCTGCGTTGGAGACGCGGTAATCCTCGATAAACACAACCTTGATTTTTCCATTGATGGAGCGGTCGTTGTTGATCACATTGGCAACAGAGTTAATCAGCTTGATGGTCTTCTTGGCAATCTGATAGCCTGCCGCCGCCTTGGCTCCGAAGATAAAGGTTCTCGGAACCATCTCCATGTTCGGATTGTCCTTCAGCTGGTTGTACAGATACATAATATGAAGGATATTTAACAGCTGTCTCTTGTACTCGTGAAGCCTTTTCACCTGGACGTCGAAGATGGATCGCGGATCCACGTCGATTCCATTGTGCTCCTTGATATACTTTGCCAGGCGCAGCTTATTATGATACTTGATGTTCATAAACTCCTGCTGGCATTTCTTATCGTCCGCGTAGATTTTCAGTTTTCCAATCTTAGACAGGTCTGTGATCCACTCGCTTCCAATCTTATCTGTCACCCAGGCGGCCAGCTCCGGATTTCCGTGAAGCAGGAAACGTCTCTGGGTAATGCCGTTTGTTTTGTTGTTGAACTTCTCCGGCATCATCTCGTAGAAATCCCGCAGCTCCTGATTTTTTAAGATCTCTGTGTGGAGTCTTGCCACGCCGTTGACGGAGAAGCCGGCCACAATCGCCAGATGGGCCATCTTTACCTGGCCGTCAAAGATGATAGCCATCTTCTTTACCTTCTCGTAATTGCCGGGATAACGTCTCTCCACCTCGATTAAGAAGTGGCGGTTAATCTCCTCCACGATCTGGTAGATGCGGGGAAGAAGACGTGAAAACAGCTCAATGGGCCATTTCTCCAGGGCCTCGGACATGATGGTATGGTTCGTGTAAGCGCAGCACTTGGTTGTGATATCCCACGCCTCATCCCACTCTAAGCCTTCCACATCCAGGAGAATTCTCATAAGCTCTGCGATAGCCACCGTAGGATGGGTATCGTTTAACTGGAAAATCACCTTCTCCGGCAGCTTATGGATATCGCTGTGTGTCTCCTTATATTTGGCCACAGCCCGCTGTACGCTGGCAGAGATAAAGAAATACTGCTGTTTTAAGCGGAGTTCCTTGCCGGAATAATGGTTATCGTTCGGATAGAGAACCTCCACCAGGTTCTTGGCCAGATTCTCCTCCTCCACTGCTTTCTGATAGTCTCCCTTGTCAAAAGCCTGGAGGCTGAAGGAGTTTAACGGCTGCGCGTCCCAGATGCGGAGAGTATTAACCATGTTGTTGCCATAGCCGACAATCGGCATATCATAGGGAATCGCCATAACGGAGCGGTATCCCTCCTGAATGAATTTGTTTCTTCCATTCTCCCAGACGGTCTTTACATAGCCGCCGAACTTTACCTCTGTAGCGTACTCTGCCCGGCGCAGCTCAAAGGGATAACCGTTTTTCAGCCACTCGTCCGGAACCTCGATCTGATAGCCGTTCTCGATCTTCTGCTTGAACATACCATAGTGGTAGCGGATTCCGCAGCCATATGCCGGATAGCCCAGGGTAGCCAGAGAGTCTAAAAAGCAGGCGGCCAGTCTTCCCAGGCCTCCGTTTCCAAGAGCTGGATCCGGCTCCTGATCCTCGATGGTATTTAAGTCAAAGCCCAGCTCTGCCAGAACCTCCCTGATCTCCTTCTGCGCTCCAATATTGATCATATTGTTTCCCAGCGCCCGTCCCATCAGAAATTCCATGGACAGATAGTATACGATTTTCGCGTCGTTTTCGTCGTAGGCCTTATGCGTTGCAATCCACTGGTCAATAATTACGTCCTTCACCGCATAGGCAACTGCCTGGTAAACCTGCTGAGGCGTGGCCTCGTCAATGGTTTTCCGGTACAGGTTCTTCATATTGTCGATAATGCTTTCTTTCAATGTTTCCTTATCAAAGGTCTGCATTCTCCATCCTCCTAACAAGCGTTTTTCGCTTTTCGGCCAGGGCGGGACTGTTCGCCCCGCCCGTCAGCTTCCTTCCGCTTTCGCTACGCTGTTTTTTCAACGCCGAGCACTACCTTTTCCCCGTTAATGCTCCACTCCTTGGAGTATCCGCCTGTCTGGCCAGTCACAATCTCGTCTGCCAGAACCTCGCTCCTGATCTCCTCGCCGTGGGCTGCAAAGATAGCGGAAATCTTCTCATTTCCCTCTGCAAACACACGAATGTGGTTCATCACCTCGAAGCCGGCTTCCTTTCTCATGGTCTGGATCTTGCTGATCAGCTCTCTCACAAAGCCTTCCTCCAGGAGTTTCGGAGTCAGGTTCGTATCCAGGACAACCATCACTGTATTGTCTCCCTCAGAGACGTAACCCTCTACCTGAGCCGCGTCAATCAGAAGATCCTCCTCTGTGAGAACGACCTCCTCGCCGTTAAAGTCAAAGGTTAAGGCTCCCTTCTCCTTTAAAGTATCCATAGCGGAGTTTCCGTCAATCTCAGACAGGGCTTTCTTAATATTTCCCAGCTGCTTTCCGTACTTCGGTCCTACGGTGCGCAACTGCGGCTTAAAGGTATAGGAAGTAAAGGCTCTCACATCGTCTGTAAATTCCACGCTCTTTACATTTAACTCGTCCTCGATGATCTCCTGGTAGAACTCTGGAAGACTTCTCTCTGCCTTCACGAACATCTTTCCAATTGGCTGGCGTTCTTGATATTCGCTGTATTTCTGGCAGCGCGGCCGAATACTACCACCTTTAAGACCTCGTCCATGTACGCTTCCAGTTCCTTGTCGATAAAGCTTTCCTGAACCTCCGGGAAGCTGCACAGATGAACGCTCTCTGGAGCTGTCTTATCAATATTTCTCACCAGGTTCTGGTAGATGTCCTCGCACATGAACGGAATCATCGGAGCAGCCGTCTTGGAAACTGTCACAAGAGCTGTGTAAAGCGTCATGTACGCATTGATCTTATCCTGCTCCATGCCCTTAGCCCAGAAACGCTCGCGGCTTCTTCTTACATACCAGTTGCTCATGTCGTCCACAAAGTCCTGAAGAGCTCTTGCAGCCTCTGGAATCCTGTAGTTTCCAAGATTGTCGTCCACCTCTTTTACCAGAGTATTTAACTTGGACAGCAGCCATTTATCCATAACCGGCAGTTTGTCATACTCTAAGCTGTATTTCGTTGCGTCGAACTGGTCAATGTTTGCATAGAGTACGAAGAACGCATAGGTATTCCAGAGAGTTCCCATGAACTTTCTCTGTCCCTCCATAACAGCCTTGCCGTGGAAACGGTTCGGAAGCCATGGAGCGCTGTTGATGTAGAAATACCAGCGGATGGCGTCTGCGCCGTAGGTAGAGAGAGCCTCAAACGGATCTACTGCATTTCCCTTGGACTTGCTCATCTTCTGGCCGTTCTCATCCTGCACATGGCCCAGCACGATAACGTTCTTATACGGAGCCTTGTTAAAGAGCAGAGTTGAAATTGCCAGGAGGGAGTAGAACCATCCTCTCGTCTGATCCACAGCCTCGGAGATAAAGTCTGCCGGGAACTGCTGCTCAAACAGATCCTGATTCTCAAATGGATAGTGATGCTGTGCAAACGGCATGGAACCTGAGTCGAACCAGCAGTCGATTACCTCCGGAACACGGTGCATCTCCCTGCCGCACTTCGGACACTTGATAGTCACTGCGTCGATAAATGGACGGTGCAGCTCGATATCCTCCGGGCAGTTGTCAGACATGCTCTTTAACTCCTCGATGCTTCCGATGGAATGCTGGCAGCCGCACTCGCACTCCCAGATATTGAGAGGAGTTCCCCAGTAGCGGTTTCTGGAAACGCCCCAGTCCTGTACGTTCTCCAGCCAGTCGCCGAAACGTCCCTTTCCAATGCTCTCCGGAATCCAGTTGATGGTGTTGTTGTTGCGGATCAGGTCGTCCTTTACCGCTGTCATCTTAATAAACCAGGATTCTCTCGCATAGTAGATCAGAGGAGTATCGCATCTCCAGCAGTGAGGATAGCTGTGCTCAAAGTTCGGAGCGGAGAATAAGAGGCCTCTCTCGTCCAGATCCTTGAGAACAAGCGGATCTGCCTTTTTGCAGAAGGTACCCGGCCACGGAGTCTCCTTCGTCATCTCTCCCTTTGCGTCTACCAGCTGTACAAACGGAAGATCATACTTTCTTCCCACCTTACTGTCATCCTCACCGAAAGCAGGCGCAATGTGAACCACTCCCGTACCGTCTGTCAGAGTAACGTAGGTATCGCATACTACAAAGTATGCCTTCTTGCGCTGCTTTGCACAAATCTCGCCTGCACAGTCAAATAACGGCTCATACTCCTTGTACTCTAAATCCTTTCCGACGAAGGATTCCTTCACCTCGTAGCTTCCCTCTCCGAGAACTGTATTGCAGAGAGCCTCAGCCATGTAATATACCGTGCCGTCCTCTTTCATCTGAACCTTCACATAGGTCTCATCCGGGTGCACACAGAGAGCCACGTTGGAAGGCAGTGTCCACGGAGTTGTGGTCCATGCCAGAATATAAGCGTCCTCGCCTTTTACTTTGAACTTGGCGATAGCAGAGCGCTCCTTTACGTCCTTGTAGCCCTGAGCCACCTCGTGGCTGGACAGCGGCGTTCCGCAGCGCGGGCAGTAAGGCACAATCTTAAAGCCCTTGTAGAGCAGTCCCTTCTCCCAGATCTGCTTCAGAGCCCACCATTCTGACTCAATAAAGTCATTGTGGTAGGTAACGTATGGGTGATCCATATCAGCCCAGAAACCGACAGTGGCAGAGAAATCCTCCCACATGCCCTTGTATTTCCACACGCTCTCCTTGCAGTGGCCGATAAAAGGATCCAGGCCGTACTGCTCGATCTGCTCTTTGCCGTCCAGACCCAGCATTTTCTCTACTTCCAGCTCTACTGGAAGTCCGTGGGTATCCCAGCCGGCCTTTCTCGGAACCATATATCCCTTCATTGTGCGGTATCTTGGAATCATATCCTTGATAACGCGTGTTAAAACGTGGCCGATATGTGGCTTTCCGTTAGCGGTAGGCGGACCGTCGTAAAAAGTATAGGTCGGGCCCTGTTTCCGGCTTTCAATACTCTTCTCAAAAATCTGATTGTCAGCCCAGAATTTCTCTGTCTTTTTTTCTCTCTCCACAAAATTCATGTCAGTAGAGACCTTGTCGTACATGTTTTTTTCCTCCTGTCTGGTGAATTTTTGTGTATGCAGAAAGCGTAAAAAGCCTCCGTCCCGTAAAAGGACGAAGGCTGTCAGTCACTTCGTTTTACCACCTGTTACTGCATACTTCATATGCGCTCCCTCTAACGGCGGACACCGGCTCAGCTTAATAAGGAAGCCCATGACGAAAAGGCATCCCGTTCAGCCTGCAACTCAGGAGTGATATTCAGTGCTTCCCTACTCGCAGCAGGCTCTCACCCTCCCTGCCTCGCTTTGCCTTTCCGTAAAGCCTTACTGTCTCCGTCACAGTTTTTCTGGTTTAAACATATAAAATTACTTGTACAGTATACTATTTTAAACAGTTTAACTGCAAAAGTCAACTGATATTCCTGTATCTTTCATTCCCGTTATTCCCACACAGCAGTCAGCACGTGCTCCCCGTTCGTTGTCACAATCGTACTGCTTTCTATCATCTGTCCGCTATAGCTCCAGCCGGCAAACTGGTATCCCTCCTTTTCAGGGACAGGGAGTTCTCCATAAGCATCTTCAAAAGTAACCTGCACTGGTGCAGCTTCTTCCTCTCCTCCTATGTTGCCTCCATCCAGTTCAAATTTTACTGTAATTTTGGCTGGAATCCAGTGAGCATACAGGGTGATATCACCTTCCACTGAGGCTTCTGGAAAATACCACTCAAGCGCTCCGCTCTCTGTGTACCAGCCGGCAAATTCATACCCCTGTCTGACTGGATCTTCCGGCTCTGCCACTGTATCACCATACTTCAGCTTCTGGGATTTTACCTCTGTTCCTCCCTGTGAATCGAACGTAACGGTATAGCCGCCATGAAAGGCAAAATAGGCAATCATTCCCACAATTGCAATCATCAAAAAAGCAATCAGCCCGTCCAGCAGGCGTATGGGAACATCCTTGCTTCCATAAATTCCCCGCCCGAACAGTCTTTTTCGGATCATGGGATTTTCCTGCTCCTTATCTTCTTCTCTTTCTGTTTCCAGCTGTTTTTTATCCTGTTCTTCCATCTCTTTTTCCTCCATACTGCCCTATAAAAAAGAATTCATCAAATGCAGTTTCCTATAAAATAAAGAAAGGGGATTCCCCTAAGCATCTCTGCTTCCTGTGAATCCCCTTCTGCCGGAAGCCTATACTCCCCGCAGATTCATTACTTTCTTACCAGATACTTTCTCATATCGATAGCGCAGGCAACCAGGATAATAAGACCCTTAATCACATACTGCATGTTCATATTGATAGAGAGGAAGTTCAGGGCAACGAAGATGATTCTGAGTAAGAATACACCCATAACAACGCCGCTGATCTTACCAGTACCACCTACGAAGGATACGCCGCCGATAACGCAGGCTGCGATAGCGTCACACTCGTAGTTCAGACCTGTATTAGCCTGATTGGAACCGATACGTGCAGACTCAATAAAGCCTGTCACACCGTACATCATACCTGCCAGTGTGTGTACCAGAATTGTGGTTCTCATTACGTTTACACCAGATACGTTAGCTGCCTCCGGGTTGGAACCAACTGCAAACATGTTTTTACCAAATGTAGTCTTATTCCAGATGAACCACATGATGGCCACTACAATCATGCCGTACCATACGTAGTTCGGAATCGCAACGCCGCCAATCTTTAAGATGCTGCCTGTAACGAAGGTCTTGAAGGAATCATCAAGACCAGACAGAGGCTGTCCGTTATTGCCGTTGATCATGATGTACATTAACAGCAGACCATAAACAATCAGCTGAGTTGCCAGGGTTACGATGAATGGGTGGAGCTGGAATTTAGCAACGAAGAAACCATTTACATATCCAACAACGCCGCCCACTGCAAGCACTACCAGAATAACAACCGGAATCGGAAGCGGCGGCATGCCTGGGAACATCTTAGTGGCATAATCTAAAGACTGAAGCAGAGATGCAGAAATACATGCTGTCAAACCTACTACTCGTCCGGCAGAAAGGTCTGTACCTGTCAGTACAATACATCCTGCAATACCGCAGGCGATAGGAAGGTTCGCCGCGGAAAGGCTGATAATATTTACGATAGATGCAGGAGCCAGGAACCTGGAGTTCTGCATAAATGTATAAATAATTGCGATAAGTAACAGTACATAAAGCGCATTATTAATTGCGGCTTCTTTCCAGAATAACTTTTTATCCTTTGCGTCAAGAGACTTATAGTTATCTACTTTTGCTTTATAATTTTCAATCATTCTCATCTGACCAAAACCTCCTCTACACGTATTTTGCAGCAAGTGTCATAATCTCTTCCTGTGTGGTATTCTTTGCGTCAACCTCGCCTGCCAGACGTCCGCCGGACATAACAAGAATTCTGTCGCACACACCGAGAAGTTCAGGCATCTCTGAGGATACCATCATAACAATCTTGCCCTTGTTTGCAAGGTCGATGATTAACTGGTAGATTTCATACTTTGCACCTACATCGATGCCCCGTGTCGGCTCGTCCAAAAGCAGAACTTCAGGCTCTGTTAAAAGCCATCTTCCCAGAATAACCTTCTGCTGGTTACCGCCGGAAAGGCTTCTGATTTTCGTCTCCTGTGTAGGCGTTTTGGTCCGCATTGCCTTAATGGACCAGCCTGTGTCAGCCCGCATGGACTTCTCACTTAAGGCAATACCCTTTCTATGCTTTTTAAGGCTTGATATAACGGTATTTTCCCTGATGTTCAGAATTCCGAAGATACCGGTTGCGCGGCGCTCTTCTGTCAGCATGGCAAAGCCATTCTTAATGGATTCTCTGGCATTTCGGTTCAATACCTGCTTTCCGTCTAATTTAATGGTTCCTGACTTTCTCGTTGCAATACCGAAAATATTTTCCAGCGTTTCTGTACGGCCGCTGCCATCCAGACCTGCCAGACCTACGATTTCGCCTCTCCTCACCTTAAAGGATACATCCTTTAAAAGGGAGTACTGGGCTGTCAGTCCCTCTACCTCCAGGGCAACCTCTCCTGGCTTATTTGTCTTTGGCGGGAACTGATTGCTCAGTTCACGTCCAACCATCAGCTTAATAATCTCTTCTGTCGTCAGATCTTTCGCCGGTTTTGTGGCAATCCATGTGCCGTCACGCATAACCGTAACTTCATCGGCAATCCGCAGAATCTCTGCCATCTTATGGGAGATATAGATGATTCCGCAGCCCTTGTCACGGAGCATGTTAATAATCTTGAATAAGTGCTCTACTTCCTGCTCATTAAGAGAAGACGTAGGCTCGTCAAATACAATGATCTTAGAATTAAAGGAAACTGCCTTGGCAATCTCCGCCATCTGTCTCTGTGAAACAGGCATGGTACTCATAATACGTCTCGGATCTACATCAATGCCAAGCTCCTGGAAGACTTCCTTTGTGTCTTCGTACATCTTCTTTTCATCGATCATGACTCCGCCGACTTTTGGATAACGTCCCAGCCAGATATTATCCATAACATTTCTCTTTAACGCCTGGTTTAACTCCTGGTGTACCATGGCAACACCGTTTTCCAGGGCCTCCTTGGAATTTTTGAAATTTACTTCTTTTCCTTCCAGGAAAATCTGACCGCCGTCTTTGCTGTACATACCGAAGAGGCATTTCATCAGTGTAGATTTACCTGCTCCGTTTTCACCCATCAGAGCGTGTACTGTTCCTTTTTTGACAGTCAGAGAAACTTGATTGAGAGCTTTAACGCCAGGAAACTCTTTAGTGATGTTTTTCATCTCGAGTAAAACTTCCTGTCCCATAACTCATTTCCTCCTTTCATTTCCTGGAATGTGCCCGGTCAAATTCCGTACCAATCCAGGTGAAACACCGCAGCATATTATCATCTGCAGATTCTCTTCCCCTTTTTCCGATCACTTCGTTTTTTGCAGACCTTGCAGCCTGCCGGAGCAGCCTTCACTGCCCTATGCTTCCCCTGCTTACATTTTAAGCACAAGGAAAGCGGCTGCCGCCAGCCGACAGCCGCTTTCACTTTATTCAAATTTACAAATTACTCAGCCTCTGTCTCAGCTGCTGTTGTCTCCTCAGCTGCCTCTGTGGACTCTTCTGCTGCTTCCTCAGCTGCTTCTGTCTCCTCAGCTGCTGCACCTTCCTCGCCTGTGTATGTAGCGTATGGAATGTAAATCTTGTTAGTTACTGTCTCAGACTTGTTGAAGTCGTCTGTATCAGCCATAACTTCCTTACCCTCTGCTACGTTGTTTACCAGGTAAGCGATACCGTCTGCCATACCCTCTGCATCCTGCTTGATAGTACCTGTCATCTTGCCGTCTGCAATGTACTGCTTAGCAGCATCTGTAGCGTCAACGCCGAATACCGGAATTGTCTTGCTGTCTGCTGTTCCAAGGTTGTATCCCTTATCGTTCAGAGCGGAGATAGCACCCTCTGCCATACCGTCGTTATTGCAGATAACCAGCTCGATCATGTTGCCGTTAGCCTCATTGTACTGAGCCAGGTTTGTTACCATGTAGTTGTTAGCTGCTGTAGCACTCCAGTTTCCATCCTGGTCTACCTGGTAGCAGTCAGTATTGGACGGGTCGAAGTACTCCAGAGCCGGCTTTCCAGCCTCCTCAAGAACCTTGTTTGCATCCTCTACGCCGAACTGTGTACGGTAGATAGCCTCTACGTTTCCAAGCTGTCCCATGAACATAGCGTAGCTGATCTTTCCGTCGCCGTTTAAGTCAACTGTGTCGTAGTTCTCAACCAGGTATTCACCGATTAACTGTCCCTGCATATGTCCAGCCTCAGGAGCATCTGTTCCTACGAATGCACACTTCTCATAGCTTCCAAGTACCTTGCCCTCATCCTCGTCAGTCTCAACTGCACGGTTGAAGAAGATAACCGGGATATCAGCTGCCTTAGCCTTATCTACGATAGCCTGGGAAGCGTCTACAGAACCGGATGTAACAATGTTTACAACTAAGAGATTAACACCCTGAGCGATAGCTGTATCGATCTGCTCATTCTGTGTTGTCTGGTTGCTGTTTCCATCAAAGTCCTGGAACTTAACACCAGCCTCTGTAAGAGCTGCGTCAAGAGCTGTACGAACGCTTGTGATATATGTATCGCTGTATGTGTAGTAGAATACACCTACATTTAAATCAGACTTTTTAGCTGTCTCTTCACCAGCTGCCTGTGTCTCGCCGTTTGCTGCAGTTGTGTCAGCAGCCTCTTTGTTGCCGCCGGAGCATCCTACCATGCTGAATGCCATTAAAGACGCCATAGTGAGTGCAAGAAATCTTTTCTTCATAATTACATCATCCTCCCATTTTGTAATTAAACTTTATTTGTATGTGTATTCCACATATCTTTCATAAGTGATTATAGAGTTTTTTTCAACAAAAGTACATAGAATAATCAACAAAACTTGTACAAATTTCAATTCTCCTGTTGATTTTCCCACCTTTTCTTGTATACTTCGCCAAACACTTTGCAGCCTGTCAGTCGAACAGGAATAAAATTTTCTGATATTCTTCCAGAAACATATTTTCCCTTGTTACAGTTGTCGTATCTGTATCAATCTGTTTTTCCTTTCCCTTGCGGCCTGTCAGAATTTCCCAGGCCTTCTCCACTCCCAAATAGCCCATGGCATAGGGGTTCTGGACAATCAGGGCATCTACCTCACCTGTCTCCAGCATTCCAACTGATACAGCGTTGCTGTCAAAGGCAGCGACAAATATCTCATCCTTTTTTTCCAGATCCCTGATAGCCCAGCCTACCCCCAGACTGGTCCACTCATTAAACGTAGCAATCACATTGATCTCCGGATGAGTCAGAATCAGCTCCCTGGCCGCTGCTCTGGCCTCCTCTGTAGTAGAAGCCACGTTAATCGTCACAATCTCCTTAACCCGGCTGTCTTTTTCTGCCTCTTCCCTAAATCCACGTTCTCTCTCCTGTCCATTGGCCGTATGCTTGTCAAAATTCACAATGCCGATGCACAGCTCTCCTTTCATCTCATCCAGAACCGCCCTGGCTGCCATCCGCCCCGCTTCCTTGTTGTCCGTGCCAATCCGAATTTTCACCGTGCTGCTGTTCACATCACTGTCAATAATTACAGAAGGAATCCCCCTCTGTGCAGCCCAGTCTACTGCCTCTGCATTCTTTTCATAGTCTACAGCTGAAATAACCAGGGCATCTGCCCCTTTCTCCACAGCATTCCGTATTATCTCATTCTGGCCTTCATAATCCTCCTCTGACTGGGCGCCTGCTATTGTCAGGGCAATATTATATTCTGTCGCAGCAGCACCGGCTCCAGAAAAAACAGATTTAAAAAAGGCTGATTCTGTCGATTTTACAATCATTGCAACCTGGTATCTCTCCTGTCCGCAGCGCTGCATGGCGGCGGCTCCGCCCAAAAGAGCCGCGGTCACAGCAAGCAGGAGAAGAAAGACGGTTTTCCTTTTCCTAGCGTGCTTCATATGAGTCCTCCTCCAGCTTTGGCATGCGGATAGAAACCTTCGTTCCCTCATCCAGCTCACTTTCTATCTTCATTCCGTACTGTTCTCCAAAGTAAATTTTCACCCTGTCATTTACATTTTTAATACCGATTCCGCCAGTCTGTCCCTTTACTTCTTTGTGGAGAATGCTCTCGCACTGCTCCTTGGTCATACCGACTCCATTGTCCTCCACAGTAAATACTACATCGCCGCCGTCCTCGAAAATTTTAATCTCAATAAACCCTTCGTCAATCATCCTGTTCAGGCCATGATAAATCGCATTTTCAATAATAGGCTGAAGTGTAATCTTGTTGCAGTAATAGTGAAGGCAGCTCTCCTGCACATCAAAGCTGTACTGAAACTGGTTCTTGTAGCGGAATTTCTGAATCTGGAGGTAGCTCTTGGCGTGCTCCACCTCCTTCTCCACCGGAATCAGCTCGTGTCCCTTGCTGATGCTGATCCGAAACAGTCTGGCCAGGGCGTTTACCATCTCCACCGCGTCCTTGGTCCTTCCCTCCTCGCACATCCATGCGATAGAATCCAGCGTATTATACAGGAAATGGGGGTTAATCTGAGCCTGCAGAGCCCGAAGCTCTGTCTTTCTCAGCACAATCTCCTCATTTCTCACCTGGTTCATCAGCTCCTGGATTCTGATAACCAGATGCCCGAACGCGTTGGAGAGGGACGTGACCTCCAGGCTTCCATATACCGGCTCATAGGAAAAGCCCTCCGCATTCGCCTCAAACTCTCCCATTGCCTTGTTCAGGCTGTGAATCGGTCTGGAAATATACCTGGACAGCACGACGCTGCTGACAATCGTCGCAGCCAGCACAATCAGCAGCAGCCCTGCCAGAAGAATCAGACAGTCCTTCAGCCTGCCCTCAATCAGTTCGTCCACAAAGCTGACCGCCACAATCCGCCAGCTGCTTCCTTTCCTGGTGCGGATTGTATAAATCAGACTATTCTCTTCATAGCTTCCGTCTGAGTGGGCTGTCATGTTCTGTGTATTCTCCTCCTTCAGACCGGCGAAGATCAGCTGCTGCTGGGGATGGTAGATGATCGTGCCGTCCTGATCCATGATGAAACAGTAACCGTGGCTTCCGACGCCAACCGTATCGACGTAGCTGGCAATCTGAGAAAATCTGGAATCCAGTACCACGATCTGTTCCGTTCCGTCTGCCTGCCTGATTCTGGTGGAAATTGACACCACCCAGGGATACTCGTTTAACAGAAGGCTCTCCACATGAGGTCTTGATATGACAATCTCCCCCAGCTCTGGCATCTCTTCTTTATTAAAAGAGAGATTGGCAAGGGCGTCTTTCTTAAATACCTTGTGTCCCGTCCAGGCCCCTGTCAACTCCCCTGTCTCCGGATCATAGCTGGTGATAGCCGTCACATCAGAGCGAATATCCGCCATATGGTTCAAATTCACATCGCGGACAGGATCCTCCTCCAGAAAGAAGCCTTCAATCAGCTTCAGCGAGCTGCTGATATCGTCCATATAATTGTCTACGATTCTCTCTACCTGAACCGCCGCCTGATCGCTGGAAGTTTTTACATTCTGGATCATGGACGCCCGGTAGGTGGTGACAAACACGACGATTCCCGCCAAAAGAGAAAAAAACACCATAGATACTACCAGGATTGTCATGATCCCGGAGCTGGTAAGTCCTATCTTCCGGTCTTTCCCTTTCATCCGTCTATACTCCTCTCCCCGTTTTCTGCTCATGCCTGTGTTTCCTCTTGGCTGAGCCGCCGGCGCAGCATATTCGGCGATACTCCTTCATACTTTTTAAAGCAGTAGCTGAAATAGTGCTGATCATTGTAGCCGCAGGTTTCAGAAACCTCCTTAATTTTCATGGCTGTGTTGAGAAGCAGGGTTTTTGCCGCCTCCATTCTCTTCTGTGTCAGATAATCCACAAAACTCTTTCCTGTTCTCTTTTTAATCAGAGAACTGAGGTAATTGGGGCTTACGCCAATCTCCGTGCTGGCTGACATCAGGGAAAGATCTGCTTTAAAATAGTTATCTTCAATATGCCTGATCGCCTTGTCGCAGATGTCCATGCTGCTCTTTGTCTTCTGCTCTGAAATCCGATCCCTGGCCGTCATGCAGAAATTGACGAAATGATCCGCCGCGTCCTTTAAGGAGCTGTCCAAAAATACCATCTGCTGCATGAACGGATCCGACTTTAAAGCCGCCGCGTCTGACTCTGCAGATACGGAATACATAATCCGGCAGACGCAGGAGAGAATCTCCACCAGCATGAAATTGACCTTTTCCCTGGAATTGTTCTCATCCCGCAGGTGGCCGAATACCTCCCACAGATATTCCTCCAGCTCCTCCCTGGAACCGCCCCGGATCTTTTCCTCGATGCTGGCCACTACCTTCATGACATAATCCATGTCCACACCGGAAAACGGCTCCTCATCCGTAATGTAGCGGACGCCGCCTGTTTTGCTTCTGCTGGCGTAGCGCATGGCGTTCACCGCGTCTCTGTAACCCTCGGAAAGCTCTGTAAAGCCGTTCAGAACCCGGCTGGCTCCCACGCTGCACTTCAGATTCAGAATACGGTCGGTACTCTGGACAATATCGTCCGCCAAAATGTGCAGATATTTGTCAAAGGACGCCGGCGTTGCCCACAGCACAGATACAATCCTGTCTTCCAGAAAAAAGCTTTCATATTTAATATACTTTTTCAGAATACTGTCCACCGAATGGACATGGCTGTGATCGGTGCAGTTGGCCCCCTTCTCATCCCAGAAGGTAACGGATATCACCAGGTAACGGATATTTTCACTCTCCGGCCGTATCATGCCGCAGGCCCTGGCCTGGCTGCAGAGCCTCTCCTCCCTCTCCGGGCTGAAATTCGTCTGAAAGCTGTCTAACAGAAGAGGAAGCAGAAACTCAGAAATACCCAGCTCATTTTTTCTTCTCTGGGCAAACTCTGAGAATAAATGATCGATCTTCTGCTTAATCTGAATCAGATTCTCCGTCAAATCAGCCATGGAAATGGGTTTCAGCATATAGCTGATAATATTGTACTGGATCGCCTGCTGGGCGTAGGAAAAATCGTCGAAACCGCTCAAAAACGCAATCTGCGTGGCCGGGCGGATTTCCCTCACCTGTCTGGCCAGCTCCACGCCGGAAATAAACGGCATCCTGATATCGGTAAGCAGCAGATCCGGCTCCTTCTCGCTGACCATCTCAAGGGCCTCCACCCCGTTCTCCGCCTCGCCCACTACCTGAAATCCTATCTCCTCCCAGTTAATCCTGCGGATAATCGCTCTTCTTAACTCCTCTTCATCATCTGCAACTACTATTGTATACATAAATCCTCCGTTTTCTCACTCCATCTTCTGCTATTCTACCATAGGAAGTTACGAAATTCTATAGAAGGATGAAAAAGCCCTGCGGACAGGAATGTTATTTTTTTATCAATCCATTTCCTCTTTTACAGCTTTTATGATATACTTTTACCCAATTAACACAAACATACTACTATACTTACAAGGAGAAGGATATGGAGCCACGAAATCTTACTTTACTGACAGACCTGTATGAGCTCACTATGATGCAGGGCTATTTTCACGAGAAGGACGCCAATGAGACTGTCATTTTCGATGCCTTCTACCGAAGCAATCCGGATGGAAACGGCTTCGCAGTCTGCGCAGGACTGGAGCAGGTCATCGAATATATTAAGAATCTCCATTTTTCAGAAGCAGATATTGAATATCTCAGAGGCGTAGGGCTGTTTACAGAGGATTTCCTCGACTATCTGCGCAATTTTAAATTTACCGGCGACATCTATGCAATTCCGGAAGGAACGGTCATGTTTCCCAGAGAACCGATTGTAAAGGTAATCGCTCCGATTATGCAGGCCCAGCTGGTGGAGACGGCAATTTTAAATATCATCAACCATCAGAGTCTGATTGCAACGAAAACCTCCCGCGTGGTTCAAGCCGCTCAGGGTGACGGCATCATGGAATTCGGCCTGCGCAGAGCGCAGGGACCTGACGCAGGTATTTACGGAGCCAGAGCCGCGATGATCGGCGGCTGCGTGGGCACCTCCAATGTGCTGGCAGGACAGATGTTTGACGTTCCGGTAAAAGGAACCCATGCCCACAGCTGGATTATGAGCTTCCCGGGTGAGCTCACCGCTTTCAGAACCTACGCAAAGCTCTACCCTACCGCCTGCATTCTCCTGGTCGATACCTACGACACCTTAAACTCCGGTATTCCAAACGCTATCCGGGTGTTCACAGAGATGCGGGAGGCAGGCATTCCGCTGAAGGGCTACGGCATCCGCTTAGACAGCGGCGATCTGGCTTATCTGTCTAAAAAGGCCAAGGCCATGCTGGATGCGGCCGGATTTACAGATGCCATCATTTCCGCGTCCAACGATCTGGACGAGTATCTGATCGACAGCTTGAAAATTCAAGGAGCTGCCATCAACTCCTGGGGCGTGGGAACCAACCTGATCACCTCCAAGGACTGCCCGTCCTTCGGCGGAGTGTACAAGCTGGCCGCTATCCTGGATCGGGAAACAGGCAAATTCATTCCTAAGATTAAGCTGTCCGAGAATACGGAAAAAGTGACAAATCCGGGAAATAAGACGATTTACAGAATTTACGATAGAGCAAATCACAAGATTATCGCTGATCTCATCTGTCTGGCAGACGAGGTTTATGACGAGAACAAATCCCTTCTCCTCTTCGATCCCATCGAAACCTGGAAGAAGACACACCTCTCCCCAGGCTCCTACGAGATGAGAGAGCTGTTAGTTCCCGTTTTTAAGGACGGCGTCTGCGTCTACCAGTCTCCGAAGGTCATGGAAATCCGCGATTACTGCCGCCAGGAACTGGACACGCTGTGGGATGAATCAAGACGTCTCATCAACCCCCATGAGGTTCATGTGGATCTGTCCAATGAACTCTGGCACATGAAAAACCAGCTGCTGGACAGCTATCACTATAACAGGTAGCAGCCAAACATACGGATGAAAAAACGCTCTGACGGGAAAATTCCCGCCAGAGCGTTTTCTATGACACAATTAAAAACTCCTTCCAAGACATCAATTACAATGTTCAGGAAGGAGTTTACATCTAAAAACCTTTGTTTTACGCTATATTCTCTTATCTCTCGTCTGTATCCCTGCGCAAGACCTTACAGGTCTTGCTTGGGTTCCTCTAAAAATGCTGCTGCAAGCAGCGATCGGGAATCCCGGACTCCTCTTTGCTGCGTCCAGGCAGCGCTCGGTTTCACTCGCTTTATTCGTCCCAGTTGTGGTAGGTCGCCTGCACGTCGTCATCGTCCTCTAAGAGATCCAGCAGACGGTTCATCTTCTTAATGGACTCGTCGTCTGTCAGCTCTACCCAGGTCTGAGGGATCATAGTCACCTCTGCCTCCATCATGGGGATATTCTTGGCTTCCAGAGCCTCGCGCACTGCGGAGAAATCCTCCGGGGAAGTGAGGATCTCATAGCTGTCCTCCTCCTCTGCAAAGTCCTCTGCGCCTGCGTCCAAAGCTTCCATCATCAGAGTGTCTGCATCCAGCTCGCACTCTTCCTTATCGATAATAATCTGGCCCTTCTTGTCAAACATAAAGGAAACACTTCCCTGTGTTCCAATATTGCCGCCGCCCTTTGTGAAAGCGCTTCTCACATTAGCTGCCGTACGGTTCTTATTATCTGTCAGAGCAGTGACGATAACAGCCACTCCGTTAGGGCCATATCCCTCGTAGGTCAGCTCCTCGTAATTTACGGAGTTTGCGTCTCCTGCCGCCTTCTTGATTCCTCTGTCAATGGTATCGTTAGGCATATTGTTGGCCTTTGCCTTGGCGATTACATCGCGCAGACGGCTGTTGTTAGCCGGATCCGCTCCGCCTTCCTTTACAGCAACTGCAATCTCACGTCCGATGACAGTGAAAATCTTTCCCTTCGCTGCGTCGTTCTTCTCTTTTTTGTGCTTGATATTAGCGAATTTTGAATGTCCTGACATAATAACGCTCCTCTTTTTGAATCATGTATTTTTTACAGAATGTCTGGAAAGACGTTCTTTTTGCTCAAAATCTTTTTTATTCTATCACTAAACCCTGAGCTTGGCAAGTATTAAACAGGAGAATCGGCCAGTCTACAGCTCTGCGGCCAGATTGCGCAGCCACTTCTTCTGCCTGTATCTCCAGTAGCCGAAAACAGCCTTATAGACCTCCTCCAGCATGACCATAGCGTAGACGATGTGAATGGGGAACCCAAAGAACAGGCCTCCTAAAAACGCCATGGGAACTCCTATCATCCATACGCCGGAACAGTCTAATAAAAGGCACATTTTAGTGTCGCCGCCGCTTCGCAGGATACCCACCACCATAACGTAGTTGAACATCTTAAAAGGCATAAACAGAGCGAACACAATAATACAGCGGCTGACGCTCTCGGCAATCTCCGGCGTGATATTGTAGACGCCGATAATCTGCCACCGGATGGCCACGCAGAAAAGAGCTCCCAGGATGGTGACGATAAACTGGAGAATCAGGAAATTCTTCGCATACCGCTCCGCCCGCTTCAGTTTTCCGGCTCCCATCTCATTTCCCATGATTACCGCCGTAGCCGCGCTCAGTCCCTGGAACAGGACCGTGACAATATCCTGGATCGTGGTGGCGATGGTGATCGCTGCCACCGCATCGTTTCCCATACGGCCGTAGGCCAGAGAGTACAGAGTGGTTCCCAGACCCCAGATAAACTCGTTGGCAATAACCGGGGACGTGGTGCTGAAAAACTGAACCAGGAACTCTCTGGAATAGCCGAACATTTCCTTAAACCGGGCAGCCACCGGAGCTTTCCCAAGGTAAACCACCAGAATAATGGACAGGGCCTCCGCCAGTCTGGCCATCAGGGTAGCCAGGGCCGCTCCCGCCGCTCCCATGGCCGGAGCTCCAAAGTTTCCATAAATAAAGGTGTAGTTAAAGAAAATATTGATAAAAATCGTGCAGCTGCTGATTACAACCGGCGCCTTTACCCGTCCTGTGGCTCTCAGCATGGCCACAAAGGTGTTGCTGACAGCTGTGGCAGGATAGGAAAGGGCCACAATAGTCAGATACCCGGCTCCCACCTGAATCGCGTCCTCGCTGGCTGTAAAAATCCGCATCACTGCTTCCGGACAGACAACTGCCGGTACGAGAAATGCGATGGAGGCGGCTACTGCCAGCGTCAGAGCCAGGCCTACTACTTTTTTAATATTTTTAATGTCTCCGTTTCCCCAGTACTGAGCCGCCAGTACGCCGGAGCCGCTGACGATTCCAAATACCAGAAGGGTGAATACAAAGAATACCTTGTTGGCCAGTCCCACCGCAGCTATGGCAGTGGCTCCCAGTGCGCCGATCATCATAGTATCCACCAGATTGACAATGGTATTCAGCATACCCTGCATGGCCACAGGAAGCGCAATCCGTACTGCCTTTTTCAGGAAAATCCCGTCTCTGGCCATCATCTTTACATCATAAAAAATTCCTTTTTCCATAAATTTCTGCTGCTCTCTCCCCTAGCTGTCTTCGCCCGGTTTTTCTATTTCTCCCCGGCTGCGGACAGCTCTCACTGTATGAATCACTTTATTTTCTACAGAAATGACCTGGAACAGATAGCTTTTGTAGGTCACCTCCGGCGTCTCTCCCTCCCTGGGAACACGGTTTAATCTGGAAATCAGGAATCCGTTCAGGGTGTCGAAGTTTTCATAGTCTTCCTCCTCGAACTCGATTTCCAGCTCTTTTCCCACGTCCTCTAACGGAGTCAGGCCATCGAAAATCAGGCTTCCGTCTGCTTTTCTGGAGATCAGCTCCTCGTCCTCGTCGTACTCGTCCAGGATATTTCCCACTATCTCCTCCAGGATGTCCTCCATCGTAACGATTCCAGCCGTCTGGCCGTACTCGTCTACCACGATTTCCATGTGGATCTTCTGGGACTGCATTTCCTTAAACAGCAGATTAATGTTGCGGGTCTCCGGAATGAAATGAGGCGTTCTCAAAAGCCCCTCCACCTCATCCAGGCGCTTGTCCAGATTTTCTTCCTTCTGAGCGCAGGACAGCGTATCGCGAAGGTGCAGAATACCCTTAATATCGTCGATGTCCTCATCGTACACCGGAAATCTGGAATTGCTTCCCTCTGTCAGGATGTAGGCGACCGCCTCTTTAAGCGTCATGGAAACGTCAAGCGCCACAATCTGCTTTCTTCTGGTCATAATATCGCCGGCATTCTTATCTCCCAGCTCTACAATGTTTGTGATCATCTCGGCCTCGCCGGCCTCCAGAACTCCCTGCTCATGGCCCTCGTTGACCATCAGCATGATATCCTCCTCTGTCACGCTGTCGTTCTTGTCGTGCAGCCCGATTCCCAGCGGCTTTAAAATCAGCCAGGACAATCCCGACACAAGCCAGGCAAACGGCTTAAACAGAGCGACTATCACAGAAGAAACACCTACATAGCGGTAAGCCCACTGCTCCGGATGTTTGGAAGCGCACCGCTTCGGAACTACAATTCCAAGGCTGATCAGAGCCGCCAGCAGCATAACAGCCGCCGCTGCCGTAGCAGCGATCAGGGAAAAGCCCTCTCCCGTCTCCCCGGTTCTATGTATCAGCAGCCCCAGCAGCGCGCCTGCCTCTTTTAAAATCACAGCTCCTGAAACCAGGCCGATTAAATTAGTCACAATCTGCACGGTGCCAATAAACTCTGCCGGCTGGCTGATTACCGCCAAAAGCCTCTCCGCCTTCTTATTCCCTTCCTGGGCCTCTTTTTCCAGCGTTCCTGAATTTAAATGCTGGATAGCAGCTCCGAAACCGTACAAAACGGCATCCAGCAGAATAAACGCTGCAAAAATCACAATACTTAAGGGCCAATACCCGTCGTCCATAATTAAAAATGCTCTCCTTTGTCTTCTTTTCTTATAAAGTAAAAAGGCAGAATATCCGGACTCTGCCCTATTCTGCCACTATACCATTCTATTCTGCGTTCGTCAACCTTAACCGCCCGGCAGTTGTATGTATTTTCCTGCTGCCAAAGGCCGTTTTATTTAAAGCTCAAGGCTGACCATCAGCGCCTGGTTCACCCGTCCAAGCAGCTCCTCGTCAATATGGCAGATCCGCTCTCTCAGTCTCTGCTTGTCAATGGTGCGCAGCTGCTCCAGGAGAATCACGGAATCTCTCACCATACCGCACCGCCTGGTATCCAGCTCCACATGGGTGGGAAGCTTTGCCTTATTCATCTTAGAGGTAATCGCCGCGCAGATCACGGTGGGGCTGTGCTTATTGCCAATATCGTTCTGTATAATCAGTACCGGACGGACGCCTCCCTGCTCGGATCCTACTACCGGACGCAAATCTGCATAATAGATATCTCCTCGTTTTATAACCAACTGTCTCACTCTCCGTCATTTCAGTTTATACCTCCAGTATTGCCTTATTTTCTGAATGGTATTCAAAACTGCGGAAAGATTTATTTTCTCTTCCCCTTTATTATATGAGAGTGTTCTGTCCCTGGTTCCCCCAGGTGTAAATACGGGGAACCCGTTTCCCGATGAGGCAGGGAAGTTCATAGTGGAAGGCCGCCGCTGACATCAGCCAGCTCCTCCATGGTGATTTCCTCCTGCCCGTCGCGGCCTACAAGAGTAACCTCGTCCCATTTCTCAGCCTCAGGAATATCAGTCACGTCCGCCATAAGCTGATCCATGCAGACCCGTCCCAGAATCCTGGCCCGCTTTCCGCGAATCAGCACCTCTCCTTTTCCAGACGCGCCTCGCGGGTAGCCGTCCGCATAGCCGGCGCTGACCGTGGCAATCCTCATGGGACGATCCGCCGTAAAGGTTCCCCCATAGCTGACTGCTGTTCCAGACGGAATTTCCTTAATATATGTAATGCGGCTCTTAAATTCCATAACAGGAAGCAGGCGGACACGGCTGTGATCCACCTCCCCGGACGGGTACAGGCCGTACATGGCGATCCCTGCCCTGGCTCCGTTCATCTCCGAGCCTTTCGGCATCCGGTGGAAATCCACGATTCCGGCGCTGTTTAAGCAGTGGCAGAACAGCTTTTTCCTGCCTGGTTCCGCCTTCTCCAGAAGCTGCGATACGGCGGCGGAAAAATCCCTGAACTTCTGAAACTGCCGCTCTGCCCACTGCTTGTCAAGCTCGTCTGCCCTGGCAAAATGGGTGAACATGCCCTCTATCTCAATCCCTTTCATCTGGCTGATGCGCCTGATCTCTTCTAACGCCTGCTCTCCCGGCTGAAAACCAATCCGGCTCATGCCCGTATCCACTGCCAGGTGGATCTTCCCGCGGATCCCCGCCTGGCTGGCGATCTCTGAAAAGGCCGCCGCCATTTCCTCCTCGAAAATCACCGGGCGGATATCAGCCGCCAAAAGCTCATAAAATCTCTCTTTTGGCACGCTTCCAAGAACCAGAACCGGTTTTAAAATTCCTTCCCGGCGCAGGCTTAACGCCTCGTCTGCCGTAGCTGCGGCAAAGGCCGCCGCATAGGGATCAGCCGCTCTGGCAGTCTCTCCCGCGCCGCAGCCGTAGCCGTCGGCCTTCACCACGCCGATGATCTTCGTCCCTTCCGGCAGATTCTCCTTCATGGACTTCATATTCTGGCGGATCCGATCCAGGTGGACCAGGACACAGATCCGGTCAAAGTCATGTTCTCTTCCAGATGTCACGTTCTCTTCTTTCTTCCACATACTGCTTCTTCCCTCTCCACATCTGCCAGGCTGTCCGCCAGATCTCTGGCCAGCACGCCGTTCTCTCCTAAAGCCTTCTCTGCCGCCTCTCCGGCCAGTCCGTGAAGGTAAACGCCCAGGACGGCTGCCTGGCCTTCCTCCATGCCCATGGCAATCAAAGCCGCCAGCACTCCTGTCAGCACGTCCCCTGAACCGGCCTTAGCCATAGCTGCGCAGCCGCTGCTGTTAATGTAAATCGGCTCGTCCTTTCTCACCACCACGGTGGCCGCGTCTTTTAAAACTGTGATAACCCCATATTTTTCGCTGTAGTCCTCCGCCGCTTTCGTCAAATCAGCCTGGATTTCTTCTATCTCCAGCCCGGAAAGTCTGGCCATCTCCCCCACATGGGGCGTTACCAGCACATTTTCCGTAAAATATTCTGACAGGGAAGGATTTTCCGCCACAATATTCAGGCCGTCCGCATCAAGGACAATCGGCACAAAGGCTGATAAAAGGACCTGCTGTACCAGACGCACCGCCCAGGGCTCCTTTCCAAGCCCCGGCCCCAGCACAACCGCATCCGCCCAGCCGCACTCCTTTTCAATCTTTCCTAAAAACTGTTCCGGCTCTTCCAGAGCTTCGGCGCAATCATAAACGGAAAGGACAGCTTCCGGAATGAGCGTCTGTAAAATCTCCCGGTTCTCCGCCGGCGTCAGAATTTTTACAAGTCCGGCTCCCATACGGTAAGCGGCCAGGGCGCTCAAATAGGCCGCCCCCGCCATGCCGGGAGATCCGGCGGCAATCAGCACATGTCCGTACGTTCCCTTGTTGGACCAGGGTTTCCTTCCTGGGAGAAGTTCTAAATCCTCCGGTCCGCAGGTCACATACCGCCTTCCTGTCAGACGCTCTGCCGGACAGGGAGGAAATCCGATATCCTTCACAACCACCCGTCCGCTGTACTCTCTTCCCGGAAACAGGGAAAGTCCCACCTTTTTAAATCCAAACGTCACTGTTAAATCAGCTTTTACGGCAGTTCCCATCACCTTTCCCGTATCAGAATGGATACCAGACGGAATATCCACGGCCACAGTAAGCCGCGGCTTCATATCCTCAATCGTCTCAATCATATCCCGGTAAGCCCCTTCTACGTTCCGCGAAAGTCCTACCCCGAAAAGGGCGTCCACTGCCGCCTGGCAGGTTCCCGGAATGAAGTCCTCCGCCTCCATGGCAGAAAGCCCCAGCTTTTCATTGATTGACAGCTGAAGTTTCAGCTCCTCTGTGCGGCTTTCCTCCCTGCCCACTGTAACAACCGTCACATGGTAGCCCCTGAGAAAAAGCATACGCCCGACGGCCGCTCCGTCCGCTCCGTTATTTCCTGTTCCGCAGGCAATCAGAATCTGATCCTCCCTGAAAAGCTCCGGCTCCATCTCTTCCACCACGGAAAGCGCCGCCCGCTCCATCAGTACCAGAGATGGAATTCCCACCTCCTGAATCGCATACTGATCCACTGCCTTCATCTGTTCCCCCGTTACCAGCTGCCTCATCCCTGTCTCCTCCTTCTCCTATTGATCAGCCCGCTCCCCCACGGCAAAGGCCGCCGCATACTCTGCAGTATTTGTAATGGACACATGAATCTGCTGAATCGCCAGCTCCTCAGCCAGCTTTTTTGCCCCTCCGTGAAGACGTACAAAGGGCTTTCCCAGATCGTCCCTCAGCACCTCGATCTCTCTGGGGCCGAAGCTTCGAAATCCCGTCCCCAGGGCCTTGGACACCGCCTCCTTAACGGCAAAAGTGCCGGCCAGCCGGGAATAATTTTCCCCGGCCTGCTGGCACTCTTCCTGGGTATAGACACGCGTCAAGAAAGCCTTCTTTTCACAGGCCCTCTTAATCCGCGCAATTTCTATCATGTCTGTTCCTACCCCTGCTATCATTTTGCTTCTTTTCCCTTTGCCTGACTTTTTTCCCTCTCCTTCTGATCCTGCATGCTGCATACCCGGTAGGACAGCCGCATCAGGCTCTCGGACAGATGGACGTTCTCCACCACCACGTCGTCGGGAACCACCAGATCCGTGTGGGCAAAATTCCAGATGGCCTTAATTCCGGCCTTCACAAGGCGGTCCGCAATCTCAGGCGCCTTGGACTTGGGAATGGTCAGAGCTGCGATCTGCACGTCGTTATCCTTGATAAACTGCTCCAGATCCTCAATTCCTCTTATCTCTACGCCGCGGACTACAAGGCCTACCAGCCTTGGGTTTACGTCAAACATTCCCTTGATCAGGAAGCCCCGGCGTTCAAAATTCGTATAGTTGGCAATGGCCTGTCCCAGGTTTCCCGCTCCTATAATAATCAGGTTGTGCTGCCTGTCAATGCCGAGAATTCTGGCAATCTCTGAATACAGATATTTTACATTATAGCCATAGCCCTGCTGCCCAAATCCGCCGAAATTGTTCAGATCCTGGCGGATCTGAGAAGCGGTCACCTTCATCCTCACGCTCAGCTCGTTGGAAGAAATCCGTTCTACCCCCTCTTCCAGCAATTCCCCTAAATATCTGTAATATCTGGGCAGCCTTGAAATAACCGCCTTAGAAATCTCTTTCTGTTCCACGGCTTTTCTTCACCTTCCTTTACTTTAACCTGGCGTTTTCCCGTATCGCTCCGTTCCTCAGGAAAATGCGTTATTTACTATTATAGCATATGACAAATTATTGTCAAATAAAAGTTCTGCAGATTTTCCAGCTGTCTTGCAAATATTCCCTTCTTATATTATACTTGTTGCAGGTTTTTGATTTTAGACATACAGGAGGACAACATGATTTTATCATGCAGCAATATTTCAAAATCGTTTGGAACGGATTCGATTTTAAATCACGTATCCTTTCACATAGAAGAGAGGGAAAAGGCGGCCGTCGTAGGTATTAACGGAGCCGGAAAATCTACTCTTCTGAAAATTATCGTAGGAGAGCTGGCGCCGGACGAGGGTTCCGTAGTCATTGCCAAGGGAAAAACCCTGGGCTATCTGGCCCAGCACCAGGATCTGGACAGCGGCCGGACCATATACGACGAGCTTCTGGAGGTGAAGCGGCCCATCATTGAGATGGAGGAGCGTCTCCGGACTCTGGAGGTAAATATGAAGCGCTCCCAGGGCGAGGAGCTGGAAAGCCTTTACCAGACCTACAGCCGCCTCAGCCACGAGTTCGAGCTGGCCAACGGCTATGCATGGAAAAGCGAAATTACCGGCGTGTTAAAAGGACTGGGATTTCTGGAGGAGGAATTTTCAAAGCCTGTCTCCACCCTCTCCGGCGGCCAGAAAACCCGCGTTTCCCTGGGAAAACTGCTCCTGTCCAAGCCGGATATTATTCTTTTGGACGAGCCCACCAACCACCTGGACATGGAGTCCATCGCCTGGCTCGAAAATTATCTCCTGAATTATCAGGGAACTGTCGTCATTGTAGCCCACGACCGGTATTTCCTGGATCGGGTGGTGACGAAGGTGGTAGAACTGGACAACGGCTCCTCCACCGTCTTTCAGGGCAATTACTCGGCCTACAGTGAAAAAAAGGCCATGCTGCGGGCCAGCATTTTAAAGGCCTACTTAAACCAGCAGCAGGAGATCAAGCACCAGGAGGAGGTTATCACCAAGCTGCGCTCCTTTAACCGGGAGAAATCCATCAAGCGGGCGGAGAGCCGTGAAAAGCTGTTAAATAAAATCGAGAGGATTGAAAAGCCCACAGAGGTAAACGACGCCATGAACATCACCCTGGAGCCTGACATTGTCAGCGGAAACGACGTTCTGACGGTCCGGGGCCTTACCAAGGGCTTTGACGGGCAGACTCTTTTTTCCGACGTGGACTTTGAGATCAAGCGGGGGGAACGCATCGCCATCATAGGAAATAACGGAACGGGAAAAACCACGATTTTAAAGATCATTAACGGCATTCTGGCCGCTGACGCAGGGGAGATCCGGCTGGGTTCCAGAGTCCATATCGGATACTACGATCAGGAGCATCATGTGCTCCACAGCGAGAAAACTCTGTTTCAGGAGCTGTCGGACACCTATCCGAATATGAATAATACTCAAATTCGAAACGTCCTGGCAGCCTTCCTGTTTACCGGAGACGATGTGTTTAAGCTGATCGGCGATCTCAGCGGCGGAGAGAAGGGACGTGTCTCTCTGGCCAAGCTGATGCTCTCAGAGGCCAACTTCCTGATTCTGGACGAGCCCACCAACCATCTGGACATCACCTCCAAGGAGATCCTGGAGAACGCCCTGACCCACTACACCGGAACCGTTCTCTACGTCTCCCATGACCGATATTTTATCAATAAGACGGCCACCAGAATTTTAGATCTGACTCACAATACCCTGGTCAATTATATTGGCAATTACGACTATTACCTGGAAAAGCGCGATACCATGGAGCAGCTGTTCTCCGCCTCTCCCGCAGCTTCTTCCAAACCATCGGAAAACAACTCTCAGGCAGCGGCCTTCGCGGCTTCCGGCCCGGTAAACGCCGCCTCTCTTCCCTGGTCTGGGGACAGGGGAAACGCCTCCTCTTCTGACAGCGGAGATTCCTCCGGAAAAACAGACTGGAAGCAGCAGAAGGAGGAGCAGGCGCGCCTCAGGAAGCGCCAGAACGAGCTGAAAAAAACAGAAGACGCCATCCACCAGTTGGAAACCAGGGACGGCGAAATCGATTCTCTTCTCTGCCAGGAGGACGTCTTTTCCGACGTGGCGAAGCTCATGGAGCTGAACGCGGAAAAGCAGTCTATTGCCGGACAGCTGGAAGAACTCTATGAAAAATGGGAGGAGCTGGCTGAGGATTAACCTCAGCCGGCTCTTTTTAGGAAGGAAACTCTGCCTTTCCCATATTAAACTCTGTGATGCCCATATAGCCGGGCGCTATGCTGTATTCCGGGAATACTAAAACCACCTCCTGGTTTTCATTGATATAAAACTGCGTCGTCTCGTCTACTGTGGTAAACCCCTCCGCCATTCCATCGTCATTGGGTTCAAAGCCAAAAAACATCTGGTTTTCATCTGCCGCCATGCGCGCTTCAATCTGGCGCACTACCTCCTTATTGCACCGCTCCACATAGCCGCTTCCCAGAACGTCCTTCAGGGCGAGCAGGCGGTCCTGTTTCAAATCCAGATTGTAATAATACCGCTCCTCCATCGCGTTAACCCAGCCTTTAAAGGTAATCAGTTCCAGGGAGAGAACCTCCTCGCTCTGGTATTTTACCTGGTAGTCCACAGACAGATCCATCTGGCGGTCCGCCCACTCCTCCTCTGTGCCTCCGGCTGCAAAAAAAGCTTCTTTATAGGCGGCAAATTCCTTCTTGCCCTCTGCAAGATAGTTGTCCACAATCTGTTCAATCTGCTCGTTCACGCTTTTTGCCGTGCCGGACTGGCTTCCCGACCCATCCGGGCCTCCAGTCTCCACAATTGCTGGAATTTCCGCGTCAATATTGTAGTCCTGATCTGCCTGGTGATACGAACGGATCGTCAGAACTTCTGCCAGAAATCCGATTCCCGAAATCTGTTTCATCGTCTCTGCAAACGCCTGGTTCGTATTCAATCCAATGATAAAAACAACAGCGGCTCCGGCTGCGGCG
>ENA-OPWX01000405-OPWX01000405.1-human-gut-metagenome-genome-assembly--contig:-NODE-405-length-39621-cov-3.593110_pt1 | contig 39621 bp, 34 predicted proteins | sample MGYA00241514_ERZ502020 | MGnify/ENA primary metagenome ERZ502020 (study PRJEB25962, sample SAMEA2042105) | human gut metagenome | biome: human gut; feature: human-associated habitat; material: faeces... | reverse complement strand
GGGCCTTGAAATTAGGTGCAGGCGGCGTGATCTGTTTTGCCAATGATCTGCTGCCGATAGATGCCAGAAACTGGTATATACCGGCCGGGCTGTTGTAAAATTATCAATAAGTATTTTAAGGAATAACCTTTGCTGATTTTGAATGTGAGATTCAATGCAGTAAGGGTTATTTTATATTTAGGTGAAAGTAAACTGTTTTTATTGCCGGGGAAATAAATATGTTTGAAGTTAAGACGAACTGCCTTTTGTCTTTGCCTTAGGTGTAGTATAATGAAAACATCTTTTAAAGAAAATGAGGCAGAAAATGCAATACAAGGAAATAAAACAGGGATACTTTCTTGCGCGGCCTAATCGGTTTATCGCTCATGTCGAGCTGGACGGGCAGGTAGAGGTTTGCCACGTAAAGAATACCGGGCGCTGCCGCGAGCTTCTGACGCCGAGAGCGGTGGTTTACGTGGAGTGCCATCATGACCCCAGGCGTAAGACAAAATATTCGTTGATTGCTGTCAGAAAGGGCAGCATGCTGATCAATATGGATTCGCAGGCGCCGAACAAAGTGGTGAGTGAGTGGCTGCAGGCCGGCGGTTTAGTGCCGGAGATCACACTGTTGAAACCGGAATGTAAGCATGGTGCTTCGCGCTTTGATTTTTATGTAGAAACGCCACAGCAGAAGCTATTTATTGAAGTAAAGGGTGTAACGCTGGAGGAAAATGGCGTAGCAATGTTTCCCGACGCGCCGACAGAGCGCGGCATTAAGCATTTAGATGAGCTGGCGCAGGCGGTGCGGGATGGTTATGCCGCCACGGTGATTTTTGTGATCCAGATGCGCGGAGTGACCAGTTTTACACCGAATCGCCGCACACATGCGGCTTTTGCCGAAGCGCTGCAGCGGGCACAGCAGGCTGGTGTACAAGTGCTGGCTTATGATTGTGACGTAACGCCGGATGGCCTTAGTTTGGGAAAGCAGATTCCCTGCTGTTTTTAAATTGGGAGATATGCTATAATAAAAAATCCTAGCGCTGTGCCTGCTTCAAGAGCTGGGGGCAGCATAAGGGCAGTACAGCTGAAAAAGAACGGAGCAGATTATGAGAGCTTATACGAAATTTTATATTACGCCGAAGGGCGAGAGAGCCGCCCGCAGCGGCCATCCATGGGTCTATGCAGAGGAAATAACCAATATTGAGGGCGAGTACCGGAATGGTGATCTGGTTGACGTGGTCACAGGCAAAGGCAAATATTTAGGGACAGGTTTTGTCAATGACCATTCCAAGATCAGAGTGCGCCTGATTTCGACCAATACCAATGATAAATTTGACGCTGATTTCTGGGAACGGCGGTTGCGTTATGCGATAGATTATCGTCGTACTGTAATGCCAGGAGCCGATTTTAAATGCTGCCGCCTGATTTTTGGTGAGGCCGATCATTTTCCAGGTCTGACAGTAGACCGGTTCAATGACATTTTGGTTGCACAGACTTTATCACTGGGGATAGAAGTGCGGAAAGAGTTGATTTTTAACCTGTTGTACAAGATTTTACGTGAGCAGGGTGAGGAAATCAGGGGCTTGTATGAACGCAACGATGTGAAGATCCGCCTGCTGGAAGGTATGGAAGAAAATAAGGGCTGGTTTGCGTTTGCAGAGGCTGCAGAACCAGGGGAGCCGTTGACGGAAATCGTTGAAAACGGGATCAGGTATAATGTAGATGTGGAGAACGGCCAAAAGACAGGCTTCTTTTTGGATCAGAAGTACAATCGCCAGGCAATCGCCAAAATTGCCAAAGGCAAGCATGTACTGGACTGCTTTACCCATACGGGTGCGTTTGCCCTGAATGCGGCGGCAGGAGGCGCTGCTGCTGTAACAGCTGTAGATATTTCGGCCGAGGCAGTGCAGATGACGGACGCCAACGCCTCTAAAAACGGCTTGGATAAAGTCGTTAAAGGCTTGAAGGCCAATGTTTTTGATCTGCTGTCAGAGCTGGTCAATAATAAGTCCCGGGAATATGATTTTATTATTTTAGACCCGCCGGCGTTTACAAAGTCGGGCAGTACGGTCAAAAATGCCATCCGCGGCTATAAAGAGATCAATTTAAAGGCTATGAAGCTGCTGCCGCGCGGCGGTTATCTGGCGACTTGTTCCTGCTCACATTTTATGAAGGAAGAGCTGTTTGTGCAGATGCTGCATGATGCGGCTGCAGACGCCAATGTACAGCTGCGGCAGATCGAGGCGCGCCAGCAGTCGCCTGACCATCCGATTTTATGGAATGTCCCGGAGACGTATTATTTGAAATTTTATATTTTCCAGGTAGTTTAAGTTGTGATTTGGAGGCAAGATAATGCAGCTGCAGCAGTTATTGGAAGCTATGATCGCTTATATGGGCGGCGACGCCCGGCGGATCCAGCACTTTATTAAGGTACATGCCCTGGCGCAGTTGATCGGACGTCAGGAGCAGCTGAACGAAAGGACGCAGTTTATTTTAGAAGCTGCGGCGCTGACTCACGATATCGGTATCAAAAATGGCGAGGCGAAGTTCGGCGCCGGTAAATGCAGCGGTAAAACGCAGGAGCTGGAGGGACCGCCGGCAGCGGCAGAACTGCTGGCAAAGTTAGGTTTTGCTCCTGACGTCTGCGGGCGGGTATGCTATTTGATTGGGCATCATCATACTTATACCAATATCGATGGTATGGATTATCAGATTTTAGTGGAAGCTGATTTTTTGGTGAATTTTTATGAAGATGGCATGAGTAAGGAGGCTATCCAGACTGCCTGCGGGCGAATTTTTAAAACGGCGTCTGGTATCAGGCTGTGCCGCCAGATGTTTGGAATTTGAATGATGTATAAAAAGCACTTGCCGTAATGAAGCAGGCAAGTGCTTTTTCTGTTATAAATAATCGTGGGAGCCTGCGCCTGCAGGAGCCGAAAATGGAACAGACCCTTATGGCAGCGGCTTATGCCGACTGACCGTAAGGGTCTGTTCACTATGTTAAGGAGAGGGGAACGCTTATTTAACTGCCGTCAGATATTTGTCAATGGCGGCTGCGGCTCCGCGTCCCTCGGCAATGGCCCAGACTACCAGGCTTTGGCCGCGGCGGGCGTCGCCAGCCGCAAAAATACCGGGGATCGAGGTCATATAATCATTATCATTGGCCGCAATAGTATTGGCCTCTGATCTGGCAAATTTAAATTCGTCAAATAACTGTGTTTCAGTGCCTATAAAACCCATTGCTAGAAGCACCAGCTGAGCTGAAACTATTTGTTCTGTTCCGGCGATCTCGACAGGAATTAAACGCCCGGCTTCCTTCTGCCAGTCGATCTGGCAGAGCCGCAGCTTATCGACTTTCCCATTTTTGCCGATAAATTCCTTGCTCATGATACAGTAGTCTCGCGGGTCCTGGTGGTACAGCTCGAAGGCTTCTTCCTGTCCGTAATCAGTTTTGAAAACACGGGGCATTTCCGGCCAGGGGTTATCTGCAGTACGGGAATGGGGCAGGCAGGGCATGATCTCGATCTGTTTTACGCTTCTGCAGCCCTGACGAATGGCTGTCGCTACACAGTCGGTGCCGGTATCGCCGCCGCCGATGACTATAACGTCTTTCCCCTTGGCGGAAACAGCTTTTTTATCCTGCAGGCCGCTGTCTAAAAAGCTTTTAGTGACGCTGTGCAGATAATCCTTGGCAAAGTAGATGCCCTGCAGCTCGCGGCCGGGGATGGTCAGATCACGCGGTACGGTACTGCCGGTACAAAGGGCGATCGCATCGAACTGTTTCAGCAGTGTTTCCGAAGAAATTTTGTGGCCGATCTCACTGTTCAGTTCAAAGGTGACCCCGGCCTCTTCCAGAAGCTTGATGCGTCGTTCTACCAGATGCTTGTCCAGCTTCATATTGGGTATACCATACATCAAAAGCCCGCCGGCGCGGTCGGCACGTTCATAAACGGTAACGCTGTGGCCTGCCTTGTTAAGCTGGTCAGCACAGGCCAGGCCGGCCGGGCCGCTGCCGATAACGGCAACTTTTTGTCCGCTGCGGTGAGCCGGCTTGTTGGGTTTGACATAGCCTTCTGCAAATGCTGTTTCAATGATATATTGTTCAAGATTGCGGATACTGACTGCACTGCCTGCCAGGCTGGCACTGCAGGCTCCCTCACAGGGAGCCGGACAGACGTGCGAGGTGAATTCCGGGAAATTATTAGTTTTATTCAGGCGCGCATAGGCGAAATGATCCAGCCCCTGATAAACAAAGTCGTTAAATTCCGGCATCAGATTATGCAGCGGACAGCCTGATAAGGCTTTGCCCAACATTACGCCGCTGTGGCAGAAGGGAATACCGCAGTCCATGCAGCGCGCAGCCTGTTTTTGCAGTTCTTCTTTGTGAGGCAGACTGCTGGTTTTGATTTCTTCCCAGTCTTTGATGCGCTCCTGAGGCGGGCGCAGCGCAAGTTCCTGCCGTTTGTAATCCATAAATCCGGTCGGTTTACCCATTATGCCTGCACCTCCTCAAATACTTTGATCGTCGCTTCCTGCTCGCTCATACCGCTTTGCAGGTATTGGGCGACTTTTTCGGTAACGCGCTTATAATCTTTGGGAATGACCTTGACAAATTTTTTGACGTAACTGTCCCAGTCTGCCAGAATCCGGCGGGCAATACTGCTGCCGGTATATTCTGCGTGTTTTAGGATCATTTTCTGCAGCTGCATGGTATCATTGATTTCCTTCAACTGTTCCAGCAGTACGATTTCTTTGTTACAGTAGCCCGAAAAGGTACCGTCTTCATCTAAAACATAGGCAATACCGCCGCTCATGCCGGCAGCAAAGTTCCGTCCGGTCTTACCCAGAATAACGACGGTGCCGCCGGTCATATATTCGCAGCCGTGGTCGCCGACACCTTCGATAACGGCATTGACGCCGCTGTTGCGAATGCAGAAACGTTCACCGGCAATACCGGAAATATAGGCTTCACCGCTGGTGGCGCCGTAGAAGGCAACGTTGCCGATAATGATGTTTTCATGAGGATTGAAAGGCGCTTCTGCAAAGGGATGGATGATGATTTTACCGCCGGAAAGACCCTTGCCGACGTGGTCGTTGGCATCGCCTTCGAGACGCAGGGTGATACCGGGCGGTAAAAAGGCTCCAAAGCTTTGTCCGGCCGAGCCTTTGAAGTGCAGTCTGATCGTATCTTCCGGCAGGCCGTCCAAACCGTAAAGGCGAGTGATCTCACTGCCGAGGATGGTACCGACGACACGGTCGGTATTTTTGATAGGCAGTGTGATATCGACCTGTTTTTTGCTGGCGACAGCGGTTTTGCAGATTGCCAGCAGCTCGCGGTAGTCCAGCGATTTTTCCAGCTGGTGGTTTTGTTCGGTGGTGCAGACCTGGCTGGTGCCTGGTTCTACCTCCGGTTTATAAAGCAGCGGCGCTAAGTTAAGGTTTTTATTTTTCCAGTTACGCTCCGGTTTAGCCAGCAGTACTTCCGTACGTCCCACCATTTCGTCGATACTGCGGAAGCCCAGTTCGGCCATATATTCGCGAACCTCCTGGGCAATGAAGTGCATAAAGTTGACGACATACTCCGGTTTGCCCTTAAAGTTACGGCGCAGCTTCGGGTCCTGGGTAGCGACGCCCATAGGACAGGTATTCAGATTGCAGACGCGCATCATAACGCAGCCCAAAGCGATCAGCGGCGCAGTGGCAAAGCCGAACTCTTCGGCACCCAGCAAGGCGGCGATGATCACGTCGCGTCCGGTCATCAGCTTACCGTCGGTTTCCAGAGTCACACGGTTGCGCAGGTTGTTGAGCAGCAGCGTCTGATGGGTCTCCATCAGTCCCAGCTCCCAGGGCAGTCCGGCGTGGTTGATACTGGTGCGGGGCGAAGCACCTGTACCGCCGTCGTAGCCGGAGATCAGCACTACATCGGCACAGGCTTTAACGACGCCTGCGGCAATGGTGCCGACGCCAACCTCAGAAACCAGCTTGACGCTGATTTTGGCACGTGGGTTGGCGTTTTTCAAATCGTGTATCAGTTCGGCTAAATCTTCGATCGAATAAATATCGTGATGGGGCGGCGGTGAGATAAGGCCGATACCGGCAGTAGTCCCGCGGCATTCGGCGATCCAGGGATAGACTTTACCTCCGGGCAGCTGACCGCCTTCACCTGGTTTGGCACCCTGGGCGATCTTGATCTGGATCTCATCCGCGTTGACCAGATAATTGCTGGTAACGCCAAAGCGGCCTGAGGCCACCTGTTTGATAGAACTGCGCTTACTGTCGCCGTCAGGCTGGGGACGGAAGCGGGAAGGATGTTCGCCGCCCTCGCCCGTATTGGACTTACCGCCGATACGGTTCATTGCGATCGCCAGACATTCGTGCGCTTCCTGGCTGAGCGAGCCGTAGCTCATTGCGCCGGTTTTAAAACGTTTACAGATGCTGTCTACAGATTCTACCTGTTCGATAGGTATCGGCAGCCGCTGCGGAGTGAAGGGCAGCATACTGCGCAGGTTCTGATTGGCAAAAGCACTGCTGTTCAGTTCGCTGGAAAAGCGTTTGAACATAGTGTAATCGTTTTCGCGGCAGGCCTGCTGCAATGCAAAAACAGTCTGCGGATTGAACATATGCCGTTCGCCGCCGCTGCGCCATTGGTAAACACTGCCGGATTCATAGCTGCACAGATCAGACGCATCAGCTTTGAAGGCCGGCAGGTGACGCAGCTCTACTTCTTTGGCGATCTCGTCCAGGCCGATCCCTTCCAGTCGGGAAGGTGTGCCGGTGAAATATTTTTCGATCACACAGCTGCTGATGCCGATAGCTTCAAAAATCTGGGCGCCGCGATAAGACTGCACTGTAGAAATACCCATTTTGGAAAGGATCTTGGCGATACCGTGGGTGCAGGCGTCGATATAGTTTGCGGTGGCCTGCTCTACTGTAACGCCGGTGATCATACCGTTAGAGCACATTTCTTCGATCGTTTCAAACGCTAGGTAGGGATTGATGCCGCTGACGCCATAGCCAAGCAGCAGTGCAAAATGATGCACTTCGCGCGGTTCGGCCGATTCGATAATAATAGAAGCTTTGAGCCGGCTGCCGCTTTTGATCAGATGATGATGCAGGCAGGCGCCGGCCAAAAGGGCAGGAATAGCCGCCATTTCTTCGGTCATTTCACGGTCAGATAAAATCAGAATACATTTATCCTGTGCGATCATAGCGTCAGCCTGTGCGCACAGGCTGTCAAGTGCGTGTTTGAGCCCTGTGCCGCCGGCGGCTACCGGGTAAAGCATCGGCAGTGTCGCCGCCTGGAATTTAGGCTGCTGGATATTTTTGAGCTTGGCCAGCTCGATATTGCTTAAAACAGGTGATTCGGCTGAAATCTGCCGGCAGCTGTCAGGCTGCGGGTCGATCAGGTTTTTCTCCGGGCCGATGCCGCTGGTCGTATCAGTAAACACTTCCTCGCGAATAGCGTCTATAGGAGGATTGGTGACCTGGGCGAAAAGCTGCTTGAAATAGTTGTATAAAAGCTGCGGTTCTTCGGATAAAACGGCCAGTGGAGCGTCGTTTCCCATCGCTCCCAGCGGATCTATTCCTTTAGTAGCCATTGGTTTCAGAAACTTGGTCAGGTCTTCCAGCGTATAGCCAAAAGCCAGTTGCCGTCGCAGCAGGGTTTTGGGATCGGGCTTCGGCAGCTCGGTAGTGAGCTTGATCGCATTCAATTTAATAAGATTTTCGTCCAGCCATTTGCGATAGGGCTGTTCGGTAGCTATTTTATGTTTGATCTCGTCGTTGCCGATGATGCGGCCTGCTACAGTATCGATGACCAGCATCCTGCCCGGCCGCAGACGGTCTTTTTTGACAATGGTCGCCGGATCCAGATCGACGACGCCGACCTCGGAGGCCAGAACGATCGTATCATCCTGAGTAATGTAATAGCGGGAAGGCCGCAGGCCGTTGCGGTCCAGAGCGGCGCAGATAGTGCGTCCGTCGGTAAAGGCCATGGCGGCAGGTCCGTCCCAGGCTTCGATCAGAGAATTATGGTATTCAAAAAAAGCTTTCAGATCCGGATCGATATGGGGATTTTTGCCCCACGGTTCGGGAATCATCATCATTACAGCATGCGGCAGGCTGCGTCCCGACATGACAAGAAATTCCAGACAGTTATCGAACATTCCCGAATCAGAGCCGGTTTCGTCGATGATAGGCATGATATCTTTGATCTTGCTGCCCCAGAGGCTGTTGCCGCACATCGTTTGGCGGGCGCGCATCCAGTTGATGTTGCCGCGCAGGGTATTGATCTCGCCGTTATGCATCAGATAACGGTAAGGATGGGCGCGTTCCCAGCTGGGAAAGGTGTTGGTGCTGAAACGGGAATGGACTAAAGCCATTGCTGTTTCCATAGAACTGTCCTGCAGGTCAGAATAAAAAGAACCCAGCTGCTCCGTAGTCAGCATCCCTTTATAAACGATAGTCCGTGAAGACAGGCTGGCGATATAAAAATACCTGCCGCCGCGCAGCCTGCCATAGCGAATATGATTTTCGGCCTGACGGCGGATGCTGTACAGCTGCCGTTCAAAGGCATTATCGTCGATGCTCAGCCGATCGATGACCTGCGGGCTGGCCTTGATAAAGACCTGCGCCATGAACGGCTGGCTCTGGCGTGATTTTTCACCCAGTACCTCCGGGTTGACCGGTACGTTACGCCAGCCTAAAAGCTCCTGTCCGTTTGCAGTAACAAGCTTTTCAAAATGACGCTGGGTGTTTTCTCTCTCTACAGCGTCAGGCGGCAGGAACATAAAGCCAACGGCATAATGGCCGGGCTGCGGCAGTTCGATATCGAGCTTGGCACATTCTTTGACCAGAAAGGTGTGCGGCAGCTGAAGAAGGATACCCGCGCCGTCGCCGGAATTCATATCGGCGCCTTGTCCGCCGCGGTGGTCCATATTGCGCAGCACCACTAAAGCCTGCCGCAGGATCTTGTTGGATTTACGGCCTTTGATGTTGGCGACGACACCCAGACCGCAGGCGTCGTGCTCGAACCAGGGATCATAAAGCCCCTGCTTGGGCGGTAATGAAGTATACATGTGATTTTCCCCTCTCAAAGCAAATTATATCTATATACAAAACTGCAAGTTTAATTATAAAATACGCAAAAAAGAAATGCAAATTGTATACATTATATTTTAAAGTCTTTGACAAGCGGAATAAAATACTGTAAAAATTAAACAAAAACAGCTTGCAGCAAGTCAGCAACTGTAAAAAGACAGAATATTGAAATGTTTGTGAAAAATCAGTAAGAGCGGCTTTTGCACTATACAAAGTTTATTTAATAGTGTAATATTAAATACTGTAAGGCAATGAATATTGCAGATAGGGGAGATGAAGATGAGTAAGGCCGCAAAATTTGATGAATTTTTAAGTTCCAATAATATCAACTGTTTTTCAAAGGAAGAAATCGATAACGAAATGCACAGCATCGTTTATCGTGCCCATATGGAAGTCAGCAGTCAGAATCTGCCGACGATGATCGTGCTGGACGACAGCATCTATACGATGATCCAGGTGCGCGTTGCCGCTGGCGTTGTCAATGCCGGCAACCGCGAAGGCGTTTTGATGCATATCAACGAGCTTAATAAAAAATACAAGGTTTTTAAATACTATGAAGGCGACAACGGGGATATCTGCCTTGACAGCTGCATCACTACGACTGACGAAGGCTTTGAAGCGCCTGTTATCCACACAGTGATCGATGTTATTTTAAAACATCTGGTAGAAGAATACCCTGTCCTGATGCGTAAAGTCTGGGGCAATTAATTTATAATCATAAATAGCAATGAAGCTGTGAGGCCTTGGGTCCCGCAGCTTTTTTGTAAGGAGGAGCAAACACAGTGAACAAGTTCGGCTTGACTACTGAAGAAGCGAGCAAAGCATTATCCGAGCAGGGCAATAATGCCCTGACTCAGCCCCCGCGCGAAACCTTTTGGGATAAGCTGTGGGAGAATTTTAAAGACCCTATCATCCGGATCCTGATCCTGGCGCTGTTGGTCAACGTAGTTTTTGTTTATATGGGGCACGGTGACTGGATCGAAACGATGGGTATTTTTCTGGCCATCATTCTGGCGACTTTTGTTTCTACTTATTCTGAGTACAGCAATGAAAACGCTTTCCAGAAACTGCAGGAAGAAGCCAGCCGTATCCGCTGCAAGGTTTGGCGTGACGGCGAGCCGGTTGAGCTGCATATCGATGATATCGTCGTCGGTGATGCGGTAATTCTGGAGGCCGGCGATAAAGTTCCGGTTGACGGTATCTTACTGGACGGCGATGTGAAGCTTGACCAGGCGGCCCTGAACGGCGAAAGCAAGGAAGCCCATAAGCTTATCGCTCCGCCCGATTTTACCTGGGGCGATGGTACTATCGATTTTCTGGACGAGCATAAGCTGTTCCGCGGCAGCGTCGTTGTCGAAGGTCAGGGCATCATGCAGGCCGTTAAGATCGGCGACAGCTCTATCTACGGTCAGTTGACCCAGGAGCTGAAGGATGATGAACGTGACAGCCCGCTGAAATTAAAGCTTAAGGGACTGGCGCATCATATCAGCCAGTTTGGTTATGCCGGCGGTGTGCTGATCGCTTTGGCAGTCATGCTGCATAAAGCCTATCTGTATGGCGATTTCGGCGCTTATTTTGCTAATACGCCGCTTTTGCTGTCTGATCTGGTGCAGGCTGTTATTCTGGGTATCATCATTATCGTTATGGCGGTGCCGGAAGGGCTGCCGCTGATGATCGCGATCGTTTCGTCGCTGAATATGAAAAAAATGCTGCGCGATAACGTACTTGTGCGGAAGCTGGTCGGTATCGAAACTGCGGGCAGTCTGAACCTGCTTTTTACCGATAAGACAGGCACGATCACAAAGGGCAAGCTGGAAGTCGTACGGTTCATTACCGGCGACCGTCAGGAATACCCTGCGTTTGACGTACTGCCTGCAAAGCTGAAGGCCTTTACTTACCAAAACGTTGTGCTCAATACCTCGGCAGCCGTTTCTGACGGCGCTATGGTCGGCGGCAATATGACTGAGCGGGCGCTCAGCAACTATGTAGGCAGCTACCGTATGGAAGAAATGCTGCACCGTGATAAATTCATTCCTTTCAACAGCGCCAATAAATATTCTTGGGCGGCAGTCAGCGGTAACGGCGAGCGTTACTGCCTGGCTAAAGGCGCTCCGGAAAAGCTGATTTTGCAAACCAGCCACTACTGGGATGCGGAAGGCAACCGCCAGCCGCTGACCGAAGAAATGAAAAAAACACTGGATGACAGAATGCTGGAACTGGCAGCAGATGCGATCAGAATGCTGGCACTCTGCACCTATGAAAGCGATATCGAAGGCGATGAGCTGCCGGCAGACGGACTGACGCTGGTAGGTATTCTGGGTATTCGCGACGAAGTCCGTCCCGAAGCGATCGAAGCGATTGCTGAAGTTCAGGATGCAGGCGTACAGATCGTTATGATCACCGGTGACCGCCGCGAAACCGCGGTAGCGATCGCTAAAGACGCAGGCCTGCTGCAGCGTCCGAATGAGTTGGTCTGGACCTCGGCTGAGCTTGCGGAAATGAGCGACGAACAGGTGAAACTGGAGCTGCATAAGCTGCGCGTAGTAGCCCGCGCCCTGCCGATGGATAAATCACGGCTGGTGCGCCTGGCACAGGAGATGAACCTGGTAGTAGGTATGACAGGTGACGGCGTCAACGACTCGCCCGCACTCAAAAAAGCCGATGTAGGCTTTGCGATGGGCAGCGGTACCGAAGTTGCCAAAGAAGCCGGTGACATCGTAATTCTTGACGATAACTTCCTCAGTATCAAACAGGCGATTTTATACGGACGTACGATTTATAATTCTATCTGTAAATTCATCGTCTTCCAGCTGACGATCAACTTCTCAGCCGTAGCGATAAATTTCATAGCACCGTTTATCGGCATCGATAAACCGCTCACCATTACGCAGATCCTCTGGATCAACCTGGTCATGGATACTCTGGCGGCACTGGCCTTCGGCGGTGAGCCAGCGCTGGAAAAATACCTGCGTGAAAAGCCAAAAGACCGCAGCGCACCGATAGTCAGCAAAAAAATGCTGTCTACCATCACTATGGGCGGCGTGTATATGACCTTTATCGCGATCCTCTTTTATAAGAGCAGCTATGTCGATCATCTGTTCCGCAATGCGCCCGACCATATCTACACATATACGGGCTTCTTCTGCACATATATCTTTATGGCGGTAGCCAACGGTTTTAACGTGCGTGTTTCCGGTCTTAACCTGCTGGAGCACATCGACAAGAACAAAGGCTTCCTGAATGTAATGGCGCTGATCGTGGCGATCCAGGTGCTGCTGACCTATGTCGGCGGCCGTATCCTGCGTACGACACCGCTGAACCTGCACGAATGGAGCGTAGTTGTTTTGTTCGGTCTGTCGATCATCGTTGTTGACCTGCTGCGCAAAAGCGTTTGCCAAATGCTGGAGAAAAAATAAAAGCCAACCCCTAAAAAGAGATTATAAAAAATAGGAGTGATGACTGTATGGATCCTCTCGGGTCTATCAAAGAAGTATTTATTGTTATTGTTTTGATTTTAATGAACGGCCTGCTGGCCATGCTGGAAATGGCGCTGGTCTCGGCGCGTAAAAGCCGGCTGGAGCAGCTGGCTGATGAGGGAAGCAGCAAAGCTGCGTATATTTTAAGGCTTGCTCAGGAACCGACTGAGTTTTTATCAACGGTGCAGATCGGTATCACACTGGTCGGCATCGGCACCGGCGTATACAGCGGCGCCATGCTGGCAGCGCCTTTGGAAGGACTGCTGCGTGAGATCAGCGTACTGCGTCCTTATGCCGGCGTAGTGTCGTATACCTTCGTCGTGGCGCTGGTGACCTATCTCAGTTTGATCTTAGGCGAGCTGATACCAAAAAAAATGGCGCTCAACAACCCGGAAAAGGTTGCCATGAGCTTTGCCGGTTTTATCAAGGTCATTATTGCCGCGTTTAAACCGCTGACTGTCTTTTTAAGCGTTTCGACCAGGTTTTTACTGAAGGCGCTGGGGCTTAAGCCCAGTGACGAACCTCCGGTCACGGAAGAAGAAGTGCGCGTACTGCTGGAGCAGGGCCGGCTGCATGGAGTATTTAACGTCGGCGAGCAGAAAATGATCGAAAACGTTTTTGAACTGGATGACCTGCGCGTAAGCGAGATCATGACGCCGCGGACCAAGATCACCTGGCTTGACGTCAACGATCCGCTTTATAAGCACTTGAAGGTCATTGCGGAAAAACAGTATTCCTGCTATGTTGTGGCCGAAGAAGATTTGGAACACGTCCTGGGAGTTGTCTATACGAAACGGTTTTTAGCCGATGTCCTGGGCGCTACCGGCGCTTCGATGCGCAGCTCGGTGCAGCAGCCGCTGTATGTGCCTGAAGGTATGTATACCCAAAAGCTGCTGGATATGTTCAAGGACACGCGGATCAAGGTGGCGCTGGTCATGGACGAATTCGGCGGGCTGGCAGGTATGGTGACCCTGCGTGATATTATTGAGCATCTGGTCGGCGATCTGCCTTCCTATGATGAAGAATTCAAACAGGAGATCGTCGAACGTGAAGACGGCAGCTGGCTGGTAGACGGCTTACTGCCGATCAGCGAATTTAAAGACTTCCTTGATCTGGATGAGCTGCCGCTGGAAGAAAAAACGGGTTTCAATACTGTGGCCGGTTTCGTCGTTACCAATATCGGGCATATCCCGACTGCCGGCAACTACTTCCTGTGGAATGGCTACCGCTTCGAGGTCGTCGATATGGACGGCACCCGCATCGACAAAATACTGGTCGAAAAACTGCCGGAAGCGGAAGCTGCAGAGACAGATGCAAAGGACCAATAAACAGAATAATAAAGCCCCGGCCGCTGGCCGGGGCTTTAATTTTATACAGACGCTGTTTTTAAAATTTAAGGGATGTGGCACGGTCTAAAAAGCCGCGCAGAATATCGCAGGAAGCTGCAAACTTGGCTTGTTCTTCGTCAGTGAGTTCGACTTCTAAAATTTCTTCCACACCGTTTTTGCCGATAACGCAGGGGACGCCTGCCGCCACATCGTGCTGACCATATTCGCCGCGCAGCAGGGTCGAGCAGGGCCAGACAAGCTTCTGATCGTGGAAGATAGCGCTGATAAGCATTTTGGCCACATTGGCGATACCAAATTCGGTGCAGCCTTTGCCGTCGATTTCAATATCACCGGCTTTTTTGACCTGCGTTTGCAGATCTTCCAGGCTGATTTCTGCCAAAACCGGACGTTCCCGGCGCAGCTGCAGAAAGGGCTTGCCGCCGATAAAAATGCGTGACCAGACGATAAAGCTGGAATTACCATGCTCACCCATACAGAAGCCGTGAATAGAACGGCGGCTGTAGCCGGTGGCCTTGCTGAGTACCCGCAGCAGGCGATAGGTTTCCAGGCTGGTGCCTGTACAGAAGCAGCGGGAAGGCTGCCAGTCCATCTGCCGGCGGATGTATTCGCAGATGATGTCCGCAGGATTGGAAATACTTATCATGATACCGCGAAAATCGACCTGTTTTAAATGTGAAACAACTTCGTTGGCCATTTTGATCGAATCGTCGAACATATCCAGCCGGGTCTCACCGGGTCGACGGCTGCGGCCAAAGGCCATGACCATGATATCGGCATCGTGCAGCTCTTCATAGGAGCCGGCGCGGATACTGACATCTTTGCCGCACAGCGAGCCGCTGACACAGTCATCCAGGTCCAGCGCCTGACCGATAGCTTTTTCTTTCAGGATATCTATCAGGACGATATCGTCGGCTTCACCGGATTGGATCAGTGCCAGTGCGACATGTGAACCAACGTGGCCGGCACCGACGATAACAACTTTACGGGTCTTGAACATAAATATTCCTCCTCTGCGATAAATGATTACTTATAGTATAACACTTTTTAGAAACATTGTTGAAATGAAGAAATTTACTGATTTTAGGAATAAGTTATTATTGGGCAGCAATCACAAAAAAGAACGGCAGATATTGCTGCCGTTCTTTGATCATTATTTAAGCTGTTTACGTTATTGGATCACGCCGCCGGAAACAGTACCGATGATTTCTATATCCTTCATCGTAGCCTTATTGGCTTCGGTAACTTCTTCGGCCAGGACGGTGAAGTCTGCCCATTTGCCGGTCTCGATCGAACCGAGCCTGTCTTCCAGATGCAGCAGCCAGGCGGCATTTAAGGTGATGCAGCGCATTGCTTCATCGGCGGTCAGGCACTGGTCTTCACCATAAACTTTACCGCTGATGCCGGATTTGCGGTTGCAGGCGCACCAGGCGGAAAAGAGCGGATTGACCTCTGTAATCGGGTCGTCGGAATGCACGCCGAAGCGGACGCCGTGGTTGACAGCACTGCGCATCGGCTCCATGCGTTTGACCTCGTAAGGCCCTACGGTGTATTCAGCATGGACGTCGCCCCAGTAGTACAGATGGTTGGCGAAGAAATTAGCGCCGATATTCAGTTCATGCAGGCGTGCCAGCTGGTTTTCAGTTGCCAACTGCACATGCTCGACAGTATGGCGGTAGATGCTGGTTGGGTTTTCTTCCCGCAGGCGTTTTACTACGCGCAGTACCTGCTCGGTAGCGCCGTTGCCGTTAGTATGGATAGAGACCGAGTAGCCGTGTTCCTCACATTCCTTCAGGATATCGAACATGGTATCGTCGTCGTAGATCAGCTTGCCGTTTCTGGCACCGCTGTAATATTCCTTATTCAGTAAATTGGCAGTATAGCCCTGGATCGAACCGTCAGCCAGAATCTTGGCGTGGTTAAAAATGAAACGGTCATTTTCGATCTGCTGACGCAGCTGCTGCAGGCCATTCCAGCCGCCGAAGACACCATCCATATTTTTACTGTAGAAAGGTTCCACAACAAAACGTACAGGCAGCTGTTCTTTTTTCAGAGCGTTAGTATAACCGTCAATAGCCTTCGGGGTCAGGATAAAGCCGAAAGCCTTATCAGCGATCGTGGTGCAGCCGTTGTGTTTGGCCAGCTTGGCGATATAACGGGTCGCTTTTTCGGCGGTTTCCGCAGCGTCGCCGCTGATCCGCATACCGCCTGCCTTTAAAACATAGGACATAAATTCGGGCTCGGCAACGTTGCCGTTGCAGCTGCCGTCCGGATAACGGCCGATATTGTCGTCGTGGACAGCATCGATGCCGGACAGCTCGATCGCACGGGTATTGACGGTCATCAAATGGCCGGAAGCATGGTTCAGGCAGATGGGTACAGTGCTGGAAACCTGGTCGAGCCATTTGCTGTTGATGTTTTCCAGCTTGGCGTCGCCCAAGATCAGCGGATCGATACCATAAGTACTGAGCCAGTTCTGATCGTTATATTTACCGGGGTTCTTTTCTATTACCTCGCGCAGCTTGGCAATGATCTCGTCCGGTGTTTTGCAGCCTCTGGAAATCTCGCCGTCAGCAGTATGCCGGTCAAAGTAGCCGATATAAACATAATTCATATTATACAGGCCGCTTTGCTGAGCGTGCATATGGGCTTCGATAAAACCGGGATAAATAACATTGTTGATAAACGTATCATTGATCTGATAATAAGCAGCATGCGCTTTAAAATAAGCCTCCATATCGATAAAATCACCGACTGCGATAATAGTGCCGCCGGTAACGGCAACACATTCTGCCCACGGCATCTGCGGGTTCATGGTCACTACCTTCTGCGCGCGGTAGATAGTAACCTGAGCGTTCTGAAAGACTACTGGATCGGAAATCACCTGAAAATTTGCGGACATATACATAAAATCACCTCATTATAAATTTACTGATTAACAGTTAAAATCATTTAGTTATTTTTTCATTGGGCAGCGGTCCGGTGCTGAGCCAGAACAGAGCGCAAATGAAGCCCAGGACATACAGGCCCAGCTGAGTGGAATTTTGGCGGGTGCTGCGGTTGATAGCGGTCAAGACAGCGGCGTCATCGGCATTTGCCGCTTTATCCGCAATATATTTTGCGAAAGCAGCGTCCGGCATAAAGCCGATGGAAGCCTGCTCGCTGATAACGGCTTTGGAAGTACTGCTCAGATCGGCGCTGCTCAAAGCGGCGTCCTTAAAAGTACCGGTGATGGAAAACAGCATGACTACGCCCAGAATAGCGACGCCGATCGCCTGACCGACATTGCGGGTCGCGGTCTGGATACCGCTGGACTGCTGAGCGTCGCGGGCATTGACTGCCCCTGCGATGATATTGGAAGACTGTGAAGCAACAAAGCCCTGCCCGGCGCCGAAGAAGAACAGGCCCACATACATCAGCCAGTTAACTCCGTAAGGATTTAAGGACAACGCCATCGGGATCGTCGAAAGGGCAACCATAGCGATACCCGTGCGGCAGATCTTTTTCGGCGAAGCATTGGGACTGAACTTGGGGATACCCATAGAGAACACGATCATCGGGATCGCCATAGCGCTCATGGCTATACCGGTCATAATGGCGCTGAAACCGGCGACCAGCTGCAGATAAGTGATGACCAGGAAGAACGACCCGCCGAAGCAGAGGAACAGCATCGCTGTAAGATACAGTCCACTGCGTACCTGCGGCGTCGTTAAGAAGGAGGAAGGAATAAGACAGGAACCATAGGTTTTTTCAATATTACGTTCGATACGGACTAGGAAAACCAGAGTGATAAGCCCCAGCAGCGCGATAAACAAAGCCGGTGACATACCGAACAAAACTAACGGACTGCCGCCGATAACAGGCGGAGCGATCGGATCGATCAGGCCCCAGACTGGGATCTTGCTGATACCGATGATCAGTAAAAACAGGCCGGCAACGGCAACGACCGTACCTTTCAGGTCAAAACGCACTTTTTGTTCGGGCAGCGGAACATCGCCTACCAGCAGCGAACCTACAAAAACGATAGTAAAATAAACGGCCATGCAGCTAAAGGCTATGCGCCAGTCAAAAGTATCGATCAAAAAACCGGCGGCGATAGGGCCGAGGCAGGAAGCGATACCTGTAGCAGCGCCGATAGCCCCGAAAGCGAAAGCGCGGTCATTGCCCTGATACAAACCGGGGATCAGCCCGAGGACAGAAGGGATAAGGAAACTGGCGCCGATACCGACCAGCAGACGGCCGCCCCAGGTGAACATAAAAATGTTGCCGGAGAAAGCTACGACAAGTTCGCCGACGGCGCACATCGCAGCGCCGATGCGGAAAGTTTTTTTCCAGCCGACTATCAGGCCGACCATACCGCCGACGATCATCAGGCAGCCGGCGCACAAAGAATAAATAATGTTGGCCAGCTGGATGTCTGACATTGTCGCATTAAGACTGGCCAGCAGGGAAGCTGTAGCCACGGTAAGCACCGAATTATCGCCGGAAGTGCCGATCTGGGCCATGACCAGAGGAAAGAGACCGAGAAACTTGTATTTACTGAGAGCAGAGTTAGTAGACATAATGACCTCCCCAAAACTTTAGAATTTAAATATCTTGCAAGATTTCTTCTTGTCTTTATTGTAAAACCTGGGGTAGAATAAGTATAATACTAGTTATTGTATGTACTCATAAGCTATTTGTTATGAAAGGTGACGGTCATGGATCTATTACAGCTCAAGTATTTTAAAGTAGTCGCCGAACAGGAACACATCACCAAATCAGCCAAGCTGCTGATGGTATCACAGCCCTACCTGAGCGCTATCGTTGCCCGGCTGGAAGAAGAAATGGGCGGGCAGCTTTTTGACCGCGACGGACGTAACGTAGTGCTGAACGAATACGGCAAGATCCTGCTGCACCACGCCAACGAAGCCCTGCAGCATCTGGAGGACGCCAAAAAGGAAATCGCCGACATGCGCTCGCGCGATACTAAATACATTCGTCTTGGCAGCAGCAGTACCATGCTTTCCAAACGCTGGCTGGTGGATTTTCTTAAAGAACATGACGATATCAGGCTGGCGCATCTGCTGGCAGCGCATAATGAGATCATGGACGGACTTCTGAGCGGTCGCTTTGACTTTGGGCTGACAACGGGCAGGCTCGATCATCCTAAAATCATTTCAGTGCCGCTGTGGAAAGACCGTTATACACTGCTGGTCGGAGCCAGGCACCCTATGGCCCGCCGCCGGAAGATCTATCTGCAGGATATCCAAAACGAAAAGATCTGCGCCCTGCCGGAGGATCAAAGCAAGCTGAGGATCGTTGACGAGCTGTGTAAAAAAGCCGGCTTCGAGCCGGACTTTGTCCTGGAAGGCAATGTTGAGCTGCTGAGCGACTATATGCGCGAAGGGCTGGGCGTTTCTTTCGGACTGGCGAGCGTCAGAGATGCTTACCGTGATATCCGTTCCATACCGCTGGCTGACGAGATCGGTGAAGCCAGTATTTACCTGTCGTGGTGCGGTGAGCGTTATCTCACCAATTCCATGCTGACGCTGCAAAGCTATCTGCGGGACGTAGGCAAACAGATAGAAGCTGAAAGGTAAATTGCTGCATAGTATAAAAAAATAACGTATAAATAAAAAGACTGAGCTTAGGCTCAGTCTTTTTATTTATATTGCCAGACGTGTTGACCTTTGAAGCGGATTTTTTTAGCTGATTATGCATCTCGTGCAGTATAATTTTGTAAGCGTCTTAAATAATATTGTAATACTTATCTAAATGGAATAATATTACATCGTATTACAGTGTTATAAAAAACAATATTAATAAAAAACAATATCTACAAACAATATCTTTATTGATATTTTAAAAGTATGATTTTACAATATCAATAAAGAAAAATGTAACGTTTAAAACAAACGTATAGTTGTATAAAAATAAAATAGCGAGAAAGTATATGTGGGGGGACATGCGCTTCTGCTGACCTTTCATAAGAGACCTCCTCCAGAATCAAATTCTGGGGGAGGTCATCTTTTATTTAGTCAGAAATTAGCCAGTAATGTAAGGGGTGCAAGTAAGGTTGGAGAGATACCAAAATAGATGTAGAAATAAAAATCAACAGATAAAGAAAAGGAGAGAAGTATGTCCGAAATAGAATCAGTAAGTGATGAAGAACTGACTCGCATAGCCAAAGGAATGGAAGAGAAAAAAGCAGAAGCTGTGCCGCAGAAGCCATATATGATCTTTGAAGTCGGAGAAGTAGTGCAGGAAAGCGGCCTGCCAGGTGTAAAGTATGACTTTAACTACGGAGCCAGAGTAACAGTGCCGCAGGGAGAATACAGGGTCAAGCTCATCGATCGCAGTGCCTGCTTGACAGTCTACGATGCACCGGCGTCAGGAGTAATGGTGACCAGCAGTAAAAAGTATTTTGTTGATTTTCGTATTGAGGTGTATGAAGAGGATAAACTGATCTTTGCTCATGACCTGGATCTGAAAGGTAAAAAAGTGCTGATCAAATTTCCCACAGGAATCCTTGGCGATATCCTGGCGTGGTTCCCCTATGCGGAAGAATTCAGAAAGAAACATCAGTGCGAACTTTACTGTGCATTAGCGGAAGACATGGCAGAACTGTTCAAAGCCGGATATCCAAATATCCATTATGTAAAACCTGAAGAACGTCCGGAAGGCCTATATGCCAGCTACTATCTGGGGATATTCTTTCCCTGCGGGGACAGGATGCACCAGCCGTCAGATTTCAGGGTACGTGGCCTGCACAAAAATGCTGCGATGATATTAGGGCTTGACGAAGGCAGTGAACCCAAAGATATCAGCATCAAATTATTGCCTAAGGACAAAACGAGAAAGATCAAAGAACCGTATGTGTGCATAGCAGCCCAGTCCAGCAGCCAGGCGAAATACTGGAACAATGGAGCCGGGTGGCTGAACGTAGTCAAGCACCTGAAAGAAAAAGGCTACAGAGTACTGTGCATAGACAGGGAGAATGTCTATGGTATGAACAGCCGCTTTAACATCATACCTTATGGAGCGGAAGACTTCACAGGCAAGCTGCCGCTGCAGGAGCGGATAGACCTTTTATACCATGCAGACTTTTTCATTGGACTGTCGAGCGGGTTGAGCTGGGTAGCCAACGGAGTTGGTATACCTGTAATTTTGATCAGCGGATTCACGCTGCCGTTCAACGAATTCCCGACTCCGTACCGGGTGATCAACTACCATGTCTGCAACGGCTGCTGGAACGATACTCAGGTAGTGTTTGAACATAAGGATTTTGAATGGTGTCCGCGGTTAAAGGGAACAGAAAGGCAGTTTGAATGCAGCCGGTATATAACTCCGGAAGCAGTGAACAAGGTGATAGACCGGCTGATGGAAGACTATGGCTTGGATCTGAAACAAAATAAAAAGATGAAGAAGGATGGCAAAAGCAGATGAGCCTTTGCTGTTACAAAGATATGTTTAAAGTAAAGAGATGGGATAAATAAAGCAAAGTAATAAAGGTTGGTGAACTAAATGAAGGAAAGAAGGTTAAGTAAAAAGAAAAATCAGCAGATATTGGCAACGCTGGCAATGGGAATAAATTTGGTGAACAGTATGATACCTCTGGCAGCGGCACTACGGGAACTACCGAATAAGAGTGATTTGCAGGTGCAACAGCCAAAAAGAGAAGTGAAAACACTGGAATATACTGTTTTGCCACACACATTAAACTTTGTGGAAAATATGTTTTTTGGAAAAGCAGAAGCTGCAGATTATTCAGTTGATTTTGGTGTGAGCAGTGGTGTAGCATCAATGAGCTCTGGAGATATAATGGTAATCAAAGGAGGAACAGGTACAGTAGATACAATGAGTGGTGGTGTTCAGTATATCTCCAGAGGAGGAACAGGTACAGTAAGCGCTTTGAATGGTGGCAGCCAGAACATCTACAAAGAAGGAATAGGTGCAGTAGAAACCGTTATTTCTGGTTATCAGAATATATGGAACGGAGGAACAGGCACTGTAAATACTATGAGCGGTGGTCAGCAGTTTATTTCCAGAGGAAGCGGTATAGTATATACCATGAGTGGTGGAATGCAGAATATTTTCAGCGGAGGAACAGGTATAGTAATTACTATGAACGATGGTAGCCAGGCTATTCGGAATAGTGGGTTTGGTACAGTAAGCGCTCTGAATGGTGGTACACAGCAGATATATGCCGGAGGAACAGCCTTAGATACCAATATTTATGGTGGTACACAATTAATAGGTGGCAGCGCAGTAAATACAACTATTGACGGCGGTGTAGCTGTTATGCTGGATGGTAATGCTTTCGTTTCAGGTTTGACGATGAGCGGTGGTGAATATATGTTAGGCGCAGATGGTGGCGATTATAACATCTTGGGGCAGTTTGAGTTTACAGGTGGCCGCCTCGACATGACCCAAAACAAAAATGGCGCTCAGACTGGTACCCAGGAGGAACTGACCATCGAAAATTTGGACAAAGCCGGTGGTACGTTTATTATGGATACCGACCTTAACAATGAAGAAGGCGATAAAATAACGATCAAAGAGGCCGCAAATGTAGGCACAAGTTATATCCAGGTCAACGATACAAGTTTGCTGAACGGTACTGTAACCGATCATAAAAATCTGCTTCTTGTTACAGATAACAGCGGTAAATTAACTTTTGAAGGAAAAGACCTTAATAATGGCGGCATCTGGACATTTACACCAGAGATAGAAAATGGTTTAAATGTTAAAGATAATGCTGGAAATGTGATAGGTAGTAAAGAAGAATGGTATTTAACACACATAGATAGATCTGTTAACAACGATACCCAAGTGTTATTGGATGGAAGTGATAGCAGTTATGCGATGTGGCGTAATACCAATGATACGCTGCGTAAGCATCTAGGAGACCTGCACTATCGTACGAACAAAAAAGGTGTAGAAGGAATTTGGGCGCATTACACAGGAGGAAAATTTGCCGGCAGTGGCTTTGACAGCAGCTATAATATGTATCAGCTTGGTTACGATAAAGCAGATAATGCCAAGAGCACATATGGTTTTGCATTAGAAAGCGGAACCGGACATGCTGATTACAGCTTCGGCAGTGGTAAAGATAAATTATTCTCTGGCAGCTTCTATGGTACCTGGACCGGAGATGACGGAAGCTATACGGACGTAGTAGCAAAAATAGGTCAATTTGATACAGACATCAAATCTTATGGAGATTACCCGGATAAAGCCAGCTATAACAACAGAGCTTACAGTGTGAGTATAGAATATGGAAAAACTATAGAACTGAGTGAAAAAAGTGGGACTTTCGTCGAACCGCAGCTACAGTTCATAGCGGGAAGATTGGAAAACAGTGAATATACAACAGACCGTGGTAATAACGTCTATATTGGTGGTCTAAACAGTTATATTGGGCGTGTAGGCTTTGTTGCAGGTCAAAAAACGAAAGATGGCAATGATGTCTATTTCAAGGCATCGGCGCTGCATGAATTTGGAGGCAGCAGAGATATTCATATGGCAGCAGCCAATGGAGAAACCCTGTCGATGTCAAAAGACTACAGCGACACATGGTTTGAAGTAGGAATCGGAACAAATATCAAGCTCAGTAAAGCAAGTTATTTTTATGGTGATATAGAAAGGAGCTTTGGAGGAGAGATAGAAAAGAAATGGCAGATCAATGCCGGCGTAAGATTTGAATTTTAAAGAATAAGCTATTTTTTATGAGTTAGTAGATTTATAAAAACAGACTGCTTTTTAAGCAGTCTGTTTTTTGTTTCTGCTGCAGTGATTAGGCATAGTTTTGGGGCAGCAGCTTGTGAGCCGGTATAACTGTGCTGACTGGTAAAAAGTATGTGTCAATTGCGCCTTAAAAAAAACGCGCAGACGCCGACAGTTGTAAAGCCGCTGGCGTAATGCGCCGGGCAAGACTCGAAGGCGTTTTATACAGGCTTAAAGTAAGTGTCTTGCGGGGGGGTACACAAGTGCTATAATAACTATAACTATTACTTTTGACAAAGTTTTTGATGTAAAACAAAATAAGAAACATTTTAGTTTAGAAATTTCAAACTAAAATACTAATGTTTTTGATGGCTGAGGTGAAGTATGTACGATGAAAGCTGCCTGCCGCGTATCGGCAGTAATATCAAGATCCTGCGCAGTACCTGCCTGTTCAAGCAGCAGCAGTTTGCCGAACGTATCGGCATCAGTCAGACCCATTTGAGCAATATCGAGCATAACAATGTGCAGGTCAGCTTAAAGCTGCTGGTGCGCAGCGCCAATGTTTTGGGCTGCACGCTGGAAACACTGCTGGACAGAAAAGCGGCGGCCGAGTGGGCGGAAGCGCGGTATACAGAGAAACCGGGACAGACAGGGGCGCAGAAAAAACCGACGAAAAAAAGCACAGCGAAATCACGATCGACGAAGTTGTGCGGGTCATAAAAATGCTGAAGGGCATAGAAGAAAAGTAAGTCCGGCAGCCAGCAAGTTTATCATAAAAAAGAGCAAACCAAAATGGTTTGCTCTTTTTTATCTGCTTTTTTGGGAAAAGCTGTTTTTTATTTTTATCTGTTTTTTTAGTGCTGGCGGTGCTTATTTTAAAGTTGTTTACCTTGATATCAGTGCTGCCACGGCGGCCGGCAAAACGTACGGGCAATAATAAAACCAAACTGCGTCGAAAAAAAGTTCCTGTATGTCTTGTGGGGGGGTACTAAAGTGGTAAAATGAACTTAATGATATTATCAAAATTTAAAAATAATCAAGTATTAAGATAAAACAATAATAAAATATTGATTTTAATAAAAGATTAAGAATATGCAGGAAAGCATAAATCAAGTTAAAAGTTATGTGATGTTTATTCTTTAAAATAAGCTTTGCATAATTTATTAAATAAAATTTAATTTGCAGGGGGATGATGTTATTTCATAAACAGTGTACTTAGGAAATATATTAGGAAGTAAAGGTTGATATCTGCCAAAAAAGAAAAAGGATGTGTTTATGTATGAAAACAAAAAATATTGCTTTAACTTTAGCTTTAGTGACTTTGGTCAGCTGTTCTAATTTAGCTTTTGCAGGTTTCAGCGTACCTGGAGTTGGCGGTGGTGCAGGCAATAAACAGGAAACTAAGTCGGAAGTCAAGGTAGACCTCAGTCAGTTGACTGGTCAGCAAAGTAAGGTTTTGAAGATGATGGCGGCGGCAATGATCTGTTCGGCTCAGGCTAATATGGAAGTTAATACGGCTTTAGGGAAAAGTAATACTGAGTTACTGACAAAAATAAGCGCTCTGAAGCAAAATCCCAATAAAGACAATGTCGCTAACTTGTCTAAAGAGGTTAAAAAAACTGCAAGTGCAAAGAATGATTTTGATAAATTGGCCAATGGCAGTGAAGCAGAAAAAGCTGCGTTGAAATCGGCGATGGAAAAAGCCAGTTATTATAAATATGCCAGCTATATTTGTTTTGGCATGGCAATCAAGGATGCCGGCGGAATGATGAGTGAAGCCAGCAGCGCGCTCAAGTCGGTTAAAGATTTCGGACAGATCAATCAGCTGAAAGGCATTATTAATACCGGAAAAATGGCTTCTGCGCTTTATAGTGAAACACAATCCAATTTCAAAAATTATGACAGTACTGCTGCGGCTGCTAAACAGTTATTGAATCCTGACGAAGCCAAAACAGACAACGCTGAGTCACAAAAGATTGCTAACAGCATCCTTGATGGGATAGGACTATAAATCAAATCGGGCAATGAAGATATTACGAAAGCTTTTAACAAGTATTTTGGCAGTAAGCCTTTGCAGCTTTGGCGCTGCAGAGGCGGCTGCCCGAACTGCTGCAGCAGAGATCAGCTGGGGCAATAAGGCCTTTTGCGCTATGCAGGTACGACAGGAGATGCTTGTGGACGATGAAGTGCTAAAGCAGACGGCTGCCATAATAGATGAGCGCCTGCAGGTTTTGCAGCAGCAGGGGGAACTGCCGTTTACTTTAAAAATCAGCGATGACAGTTTTGGTGAGGATAAAACTGCAGATGGTAATATTGCAATAATACCGCTGATTATGGATGACCACTGCTTTAAATCAGAGCATACTATCGAGGGAACTGTGTATTATAAGGCTGTAGTGATGTGCCAGATCGACCTTGCTTTCTGTTATCATCCAGGCGCTGGGGAAAGGCTGAGGCTGCTGCAGGTAGTACCGCTGACCGGTTATTCGGTGCTTGGTGACCGCGGTGAATACACAAGCCCGTTGACGCAAGAAAGACTTAAAGCGGAGTTCCTTGCTGATGCGAAACTGTTGATCGATGATTTAAAATTTAAAAATAAAAAGTTTATGCAGGACATGGATTATAAAAAATCAACGACAGATACATATCAGGTAACTGATGTGGCGATCTCATCGGCGGCTGCTCAGAAATTTTATGGCACGGAGCTGACTTTGGTGAAGTCATTGCTTGGAGCTGTTTTTACCAGTAAATTTGCTGCGCTTAATCCTGATAAAACTGTTTTGCCTGCTATGGTCGGCAATGACTGGGAGGCAGATGCAGCTAAACAGACCTATCAGCTCAGTCTGGGTGATACGGGAAAATATATAACGGTGGAACGCGGCAGCAATGAAATAAAATTGGATCTGATTAAATTGGCTGTTTTTGATGTTCCGCTGAAAAAAGACGTCGGGCTATATCAGAAAAAGGGTTATGCTGCTGAATTGCGCAATCTGAGCGATGGTACAAAGTCTGTTCAGTTCGTTGAACGGTTGCTGCTCCCAAATGATCCTGATGCTGTAAAGTATGACCGCAAAGGCATTTTTGCAGAACTGTTTATAAAGGTTGCAGAAGATTTGGCACAGAAGCAGGGGAGCAAATAAAATGAAAATATTTTTATGCGTACTGATGAGTATGTTTTTCTGCGTGTACCTGCAGCCGGGGGTTGTTTTTGCTGAGATAGTCACGGGGCAGGCTTATATCGAAAATGGGAATATCAGCAAGGCCAGTGCGAATGCGCGTAAAAATGCCATGAGGTCTTATGTTGAAGAAAAGCTGGGCGTACAGGTAAAAAGCACTACTGAGGTCGTAAATAATATGCTGGTGCGCGATTCTATCGTGGCTCGGGCGAATGGCTATCTGCTGGTAAAGAAAGTTGTCAGCGAAAGAATCCTGGGGGAAATATATCAGGTAACACTGGAGCTGGAGGCCAGTAATGATTTGATTAACAGTATGACTAAAGATGTGGCTGCTCAGTTGCTGGCTATTGATGAGGATAGCAGCAGGAATGGGGTACATGTAGCTATAGTAGATGAAGATATCAAAAATACAGTCTTATGGAACAGCTATTTTACCGGCATGCTGAAACAAGCTGGTTTCAGAGCGGAAATCAATGACGATGTGGTGTTGTATCTCAGTCAGAATATCAATAATTTTAATGATTTAAAAATGAATACGGAAATAAGAAGAATCGGACGAACCGGTGATCGCGGAACTGCTAACGCTGTTATCAGGGGCAGAGTAGGTTTGGCCAGAAAAACTGAAAAAATTGCTGAACGCAGTTATAAAGCGGTCGCTCAGGTAAATTGTGAGTTGATTGGTTACGATAATAATAGTATAGATGTTGCTGCCGGTTATTATTATTATGTTGCCGATAATGCTGAACTGGCCGAACAGATGGCAAAGGAGGTCGCACTGAGGACTGCGGCTGAGCAGCTGAGCAGCCAGGCTTTAAAGACACATCAGCTTGAATATCGCGGTGGCGTGCATAATATCAAGGTGACATTGTGCTTCCGCGGTTTAAGTAATAAGGCCGCCCAGCGTGATCTTATAGCAGGTGCTTTGGCTGAGGCAAATTGCAGGGTCATAAGGAGTGGTTTTCTGCCTGATAATACTTTGCAGATTTTTGTTCACGCTGATGATTACAACAATGTAGAAGAATTGAAGGAAGCGGTACTGCGGCAGCTTCGAGGGCCTTTTCCCGAAGTTGTCGATATAATTGATCAAAATCAGATCGGCAGTACAAAATTGAACTTTGCGTTGTGGGGGACATAATGCGAAAAATAGTTTTAGCAATAGTTTTTTTTAGTTGTCTGATGCAGCAGCAGATTATTTGGGCAAACGATACAGGTGTGGTAGTGGTCTGCATAGAGGGCAGCCAAATCACTGATAGTGATGCAATACAAAAATCCATACAGCAAAGCGCAGGTCAGAAAGCGGTCAGGAAGGCTCTGGGAAGGTTTATTGCGCCTGCTCTTGAAGCAGACAGTATTTTTCAAACGATCGTCGCTGAGTCCGAGAAATATGTTATTAAGCCTGTCAAAGTGTTGAAAACCGAAAAAAGAAGCGGCAAAAAGCTGTTTTTTTGTGAGGTGCAGATCGACTTTGCCGGTTTGGAAGCAGGGTTGCGTCAGAAGATACAGTCAAGGCAGGAATCAGCTGCACATCAGGATGATGAAGTATTTTTTTTCATCCGGGTAACTGGTATAAACGAATTTGATCAGAAGCGTGTGGAAGAAAATAATGTAATGAATGTTTATGCCGATGCCTTTCAAACATTTGGGTTTCACAAAAGCAGAGTGGACGAGATTGTTCTGAATACGACTGAGAAATATAAAGATCTGAGGTTTCAGGATTATTTGGAACAGGTACGGAAAGATATCAGTAATAATGTTGAAATAAGTATCGCCGTTGTAGGCGAAATAAACTTATTGCCGTCTGAGACTGATGCCGGCGGTATTAACAGCAGCAGCTTCTGCAGGTTAGTGCTTGTAAAAAACAGTACGGACGGACAGTTGGAAACGATCGGGACTTTTTCTGATGAATATACAATCAGGCGTAGTATTCAGAAGGAAGCAGAGAAACTTGTACTCCAGAAAGCGGCCTATAATTCGGCCAAATATTTAGCGCATTTGACTTTGGAATATTGGCAGCGCAGTAATGAAATTTATTGATAACGGAGGGATTTATTATGAGAGCGTTATTTATGGCAGCAGTATTTTTAGTTGTTTCAGGTATTGTGATAGGTGATGCGGCGGTGCAGAATGATTTTATACTGAAGTCTGCTTATGCTGCAGAGATGCAGTCTGTTGCTGGTTCATCAGACAGAATGACAGCAATTGGATATGGCTATTTGCCGGCGGGGATGCCTGTGGGCAGAGCTAAGCTGATGGCCAGGCGTGCTGCGATTGTGGACGCCCAGCGGAATTTAGTGGAAATCATTAAGGGCACGGCAGTTGATGCTGAAACGTCGATGGAGAATTATTTAGTGACCAGCGACATAGTTAAAACTAAAGTCAATGGTATGGTCACAGGTGCGAGGATCGTTGCGGAGAAATTAGATGCTGACGGATCATACGAAGTAACGATGGAAGTCCCCATGTATGGAGTAGGAAGTGTTTCAGACGTTGCGATCAATGCCGTTGTGGGCGATAGTGCACCTGTTCCTGTACCCGCGCCGAATCCGGCGTTTGTACAGATATATAATCAAATATCTGTTAATGACAATAGCTTTGGATCAGGGTATACCGGTGTCGTTATCGATGCTCAAAACAGCGGAATCTTAAGAACTTTTTGCCCTGCTGTTTATGACACTAAAGGAAGAGCTGTTTATGGAGTCAATAATGTGGATAAAAATTTTGCTGTCAATAATGGCATAGTTGAATATGCTGAAGGCAGTGAGCAATGGAGCCGTGTAACAGCTGGTACATCGCGTGCAGGCGCAAATCCGCTGGTTATAAAGATAGTTGGTTTGAGAGAACGGGTTGTGAATAAATGCGATGTAATAATTTCAGAGGCTGATGCTGATAAATTATTAACAGAAAATCAACGCAGTCATTTTTTAGATAGATATGCGGTAGTATTTGAAAAATAAGCTGGCATTTTTGATTGTTTATATTGGAAATATTAAAACACCTGATATGAATTTTTAGTTCATATCAGGTGTTAAGTTTTCGGCGTGCTTCTATATATTTAACAGAGAGAATAGTTATTTGACAGTTATGAAACGCAGGATAAAGCGCAGTAGATTGAATAATTTTTTCTGTTTAATATTGTTTCAGGCCTCCTTATTATTTTTCAGCAGTGCCCGGCTCAGTTCGTTCAGGCAGCTGGTGAGCTTATCCAGCCGCTGCTCCATACGCAGCAGCAGATACCAGCTCAGCACCATCGGGAAACCGAAGTTACCGACGGCGCTGAAGATCTCTTTGGTATCCATGGCGGTTAGGCCAGCACGGTAACGGTAACGACCTTGATGCGGGCTTCAACGAATTCGCTCAGCCCCAGGCCGCCGCTGGTCAGCACGCCTGCTTCGATGATCTTGGCGGCGGCTGCCTGCGCTTCGGCTAAAGTAACGTCTTCACGCGGGTCGGCGATGCTCAAAGTCTTTTTAGCGCCGTCGCTTTTGGTGAAGATGAGTTCTAAAGTTTTTTCCATGTTTGTTCTCCTTTACATTAGATTTTTGTTTACAGGTGGGTGTTATTCTGCTTTGTCGAGTTCGGCTTTTTCGGTAACGTAAACGTTAACGACAGCGTGGCTCATAAGTTCGCCGATGGCTTCGGCGACAGCAAGGCATTTGGCGGCATCGGCGTCCAGGCGGACACTGCCGACAGAGGTGCTTTTGGTTTGCATGGCGCCAAGGGCGTTGGTGCCGTTTTCTACGTCCATGGAAAGTTTGAGGGAAGTAGGATTTTTGCTGACAGTCATATTTTCAGCTCCTTTCATAATTTGGTTTTGTTTTTGTGTTTATGAAGCTTTCTTGAAAGAAAGTCTAAAAAAGCTAAAAAAGATTGAAGAAACCATTAAAAGAAAACATCGTGTTCTTTAAAAAGCAGCCCTTTTAAACAAGGGGCTGCTTTTTGCATACCACAGGGCCTTGCCCCTGATGACCTGCCCGCCGGGTTTCATAGCCTCGTCGCCGGGTGAATCACGCAGCAGATACCATAAGTTCCAGCGGGTTTCGGCGTCGCCGCTGTACGGTCCGTCAGCAGCGGTGCTGATGATATTTGCATTTGCATAGTAGAGATGCTCCTTTTAGATTTGCTTGGCAAGGGAGTAAAACCCTCACGCTATATATAGGGCAGCGAGAGGGATAAAAGTTTACATCGGTTTGAAATTTTTTTTTGCAAGGTGGTTTTTAACAGCAGCTCATAACATTTTAGTGATATTTGTGAACAATATGTGAAATTGCATTTTGGCATGTAAACTTTTCCGGTGTTTGCTGCCCTATATATAGTGACAGTATTCAGTACTGAATTTGTTAGCAGAGTTTTTAAGACTTATAGGGTTTTACTGCTTATGACTTTGACCTTGAATCTAACAAAGAAATACTTACAGCAAAGTAAAGCAATACTTATTTAGTAAGTACTGAATACTGCCATAAATACTTGCACGACGAGCGGCAAAACATGCAGAGAAGTCCGTTTCAGGCCAGCTGGTGGATCATGAAGCTAATAAAAAACGTCTGCAGAATCTTGTAAAAATATTGTCTAGAAGAATATAAAATAAAAATATGGCAGATTAATGTTGTATTTGATGATATAAATTCGTTTGTGGGCAAAAGAAGTTGTTGCAAAAACTAATTGTTTGTAGTATTATTTTATAAAATAGAATAATATATAATAATCAAATCAGAAAAAATAAGTAAAACAAAAGTAGTTGGTCCGGTAGTTGAAACGATTATATGGGTAAGAGTGGTGTAGAGGGTAAAATGAAAAAACAGCGTTATGATCTAAATGATTTAGGTAGTAATGTGAAGATGATGCGGAAGGCAAGAAAAATTTCGCAGGTGAAATTATCGGAAGCCCTGCAGATGTCGCAGCCGCATCTAAGTAATCTGGAGTGCGGCAGGACGTTGATCAGTCTGGAGATACTTGTCAAACTGGCTGACGTGTTTGATTGTTCGGTAGAAGATATTCTATTGTGCAGTCAGGAAAAAGTTAAAGCAGTAAATTAAAAGGGTCAGAACAAAATAAAAGCAACAGCTTAAACAGCTGTTGCTTTTTTATATGTGTATTCATTGTTTTTACAGCATCTGCCCAAAGGTATAAAGCAGTTTGAGGGCGTAAACAAAAATAACGGCGCCGCAGATGCGGTTGATCCATTGCATATGGCTGGGGCGCAGATTTTGGCAGCAGGTTTTGAAGATGCCTGTAAGCCCGAAGAACCACAGGCAGGAGGCAGCTGCTACGCCGCTGATAAAGAGTGAGGCAGTATCGGCAGGCAGTGATGAGCGAAAGGCGCCCAGCATCAGCGTACCGTCGATAACGGCCTGCGGGTTGAACCAGGTAACGGTAAAGGCCAGCGTAGCCGTTTGCCACAGCGTCGGCTGGCTGTAATCAGAGGTGTCTGTCTGCACCTGCGCATGCAGCAGCTGCCAGGCCAGATAGATCAAGATCAGTCCGCCGCCGCCGAGCAGTGCTTTTTGCAGTAGCAGACTGTGTTCGATCACAAGGCCGATGCCCCAAAAGCAGGCCAGCGCCAGGCTGATGTCAAAGAAGGCGACGATGCCTGCAGTGACGAGGGCAATGCCTAAAGGCGCGGTGAGCGCCGTATTGATGACAAAAAGATTTTGGGCGCCGATGGGGGCAAGATAGGCCAGCCCCATGGTAAGACCCTGTAAAAAAATTTCCAAAGCAGATTCCTCTCGATACTGAAGGCTGTGCCGATTGATCAGAGTACGGCCTGCAGCAGTGCAAAGACGGCGGCGCCGCTGACTATCGCCAGCCCCAGTGATTTTGTTTTATAGACCAGCGGGAAGATGATGACGGTCGACCACAGGTACAGGTTGTTCAGTCCCAGATACAGGCTGCCTGCGGGCAGAAAGACGTCGGGCAGGACCAGCGCGCCGAAAATAGCTGTCGGCACATAGGTGAGCCAGGTTTTGAACCAGCGTGGTACAGGTTTGCCGGCCAGCAGCAAAAAAGGGATGATACGGGAAATATAGGTGACGCCCATCATAATGAAAATGGCGCCCCAAACGTATTCAGCGGACATTATCAGCACCTCCCGCATGGCGTTCGGTGATATAGCAGGCGGCGCCGGAGGCGGCCAGAGTTGCCAGCACGATATGCAGCTTATAGGGAACGATCTGCGAAAGCAGGATCGCCAGAAGCCCTGATACCAGCCCGGTGATGATCATTTTCCGGTCGGTGAGATAGTTGACCCAGATGCCGAGGAACATGGCGATCAGCAGATAGGAGACCAGCTCGGTAGGCGGGTTGAGATAAGCGGCGGCATAGCAGCCGAGGGCATTGCTGAGCGACCAGACGGCGCAGGAGGTGATGTTGAGCCCCAGGGCTTCTTCGCACGTCCAGCGGGGATCTGTTTCCGTTTCAAAGGCGTTCAGGTTGACGGCAAAGGTCTCGTCGGTGATGCCGTGGGCATAGCCGATAAGAAAGTTTTTGCTGCGGCCGTTAAAAAAATTCATCAGCGTGGAGCTGAATAAAAGATGACGCAGGTTGACGATAAAAATAGTGAGTCCGATAGAAACGAGGGCCGCACCCTGGGCCATCATGGCGATGCCGATGAACTGACCGGAGCCGGCGAAAACGAGCACGCTCATTCCTAAGGCTTCAAGCGGTGTGAGACCTGCCTGCTGTGCCAGAATACCGCAGGCGATGCCAAGGGCCAGATAGCCGATGGCGATGGGAATAAGCTTTTGCAGGACACGTCGGTTGACTGTTATAGATGACACGGATGGACACTCCCCTTATTTAAAACGACTTCCTCTATTATAACTTATTTTGGATGGATAAGAAACCTGGAAAAGTGTTATATTTATTACGCCGCAGGAAAATATTTTTTACAGCGCTGGTGTTTGCTGCGGCGACGCTTGCGTTTTAGCAGAGAACTGAGTAAAATAATATAGATAAGGACTAATTTGATTTTAGCATGTGTTTGTATATACATACAACGCTGGAGGAGGTTTTTTAGATGACACAGATCAGACCGTTCTGCGGGCTGCGTCCGGTGCCGGAATATGCGGCAGAGATCGCTGCTTTGCCTTATGACGTGATGGATACCGAAGAGGCGCGGCAGATACTTAATAAGAACCCGCTGAGCTTTTTGCGGGTGACAAAATCGGAAGCGACGATGTCGGATTGTATCGATCCGCACAGCCAGGCAGTTTATAAGATGGCGAAAACAAATCTCGACAGGTATCTGTCCGACGGGCAGATGAAAAAAGATACGACGCCCTGCTACTATATTTACCGTCAGCAGATGGGGCAGCATATCCAGATCGGCCTTGTGGCCGCTGCTTCGGTGGAGGAATACCGCGAGAACATTATCAAGAAGCACGAGCTGACCAGGCATGATAAAGAGCAGGACCGGGTCAATCATATTCTGGCGACAGAAGCACAGACCGGCGCTGTTTTTTTAACTTATAAGGGCAAGCCCGAGATCAATACTTATGTTTTGAGCCTGATGGGATCCAAAAAGCCGGTATATGATTTTACGTCGGAGGACGGCGTGCAGCACACACTGTATGTGGTGGAGAACCTGATGGAGATCGCCGAGCTGACCCGTCTGTTTGAGGACGTGCCTGTAATGTATATTGCCGACGGCCATCACCGCAGTGCTGCGGCTATGCGTGTGGCTGACGAGCTTGGCAAAACGCCGAGGCATGGTTCTAACGAAGAATATAACACTTTTTTAGCGGTCATTTTTCCCGATAATATGATGCAGATCATGGATTATAACCGTTTGGTCAAAGACCTGAACGGTTTGTCGATGGAAGAATTTTTAAGCAGAGTCGGAGAAAAGTTTGAGATCAGCGAGCTGGAAAACGGCCCGAAGCCGGAAGCGCGGCATCAGTTCAGTATGTATCTGACCGGAAAATGGCGTCGCCTGACTGCGAAGGAAGGTACCTTTGCCGCGGATGATGTGATCGGGTCGCTGGACGTTTCGATCTTGCAGGATAATCTGCTGGCGCCGATCCTGGGCATCAAAGACCCGCGTACGGATGAGCGCATCAATTTTATGGGCGGTATCCGCGGGTTGGATGCTTTGGCGGCTAAAGTAGACGCAGGGGCCTACAGTGTGGCTTTTGCCATGTATCCGACGTCGATGGAGGAGCTGATCAAGGTAGCTGATGCCGGTAAGATCATGCCGCCGAAATCGACCTGGTTTGAACCTAAGCTGCGCGATGCGATGGTCGTGCATTTGATCGGAGAAGATGAATAATGAAACGTATCTATAATTTTAATGCCGGTCCGGCCATGCTGCCGCTGGAAGTGCTGCAGGAGGTACAGTCCGAGCTGCTGGACCTGCAGGGCAGCGGTATGTCGATTTTGGAAATGAGTCACCGCGCGCCGATTTATGAAAAAATCAATGCTGAGGCGGAAGCCGACATCAAGGAGCTTTTGGGTCTGGGCGACGATTATTGCGTACTCTTTATGGGAGGCGGCGCCAGCCTGCAGTTTTCGATGGTGCCGATGAATTTTTTGGGGGCTGGACAAACGGCGGCTTATGCCGTGACCAGTAATTTTTCGGATAAAGCTGTAAAAGAGGCGGAAAAGGTAGGTAAGGTCGTTATCCCTTTCAGCAGTAAGGCTGAAAAGTATGACCGGGTGCCGCAGCCGGGCGAGATCAGGCTGCCGGAAAACTGCGCTTATCTGCATATCACGGCTAATAATACGATCGAAGGCACAGAGTACAGCGTTTATCCTGAAACCGGTGCTGTACCGCTGATCGCGGATATGTCTTCGGATATTTTGAGTAAACCGATCCCGGCTGAGAAGTTTTCGCTGATTTATGCCGGGGTACAGAAAAATATCGGGCCTGCCGGCGCGGTAGCAGTCATTGCCCGTAAAAAATTTATTGAGGGGCGTTCTAAAGCTCTGCACAGTATGCTGAATTACGAAACTCATCTTGATAACGGTTCGCTGTATAATACGCCGCCGGCTTTTGCGGTCTATATCGTTGGCAAGGTTGCCAAGTGGCTGAAGGCGCAGGGCGGACTGGTGATGATGGAGCAGCGCAATGCGGCTAAGGCCAAGATAGTTTATGATGTGATCGATATGTATCCTGATTTTTTCCGCGGCTTTGCCAAAACTGACAGCCGTTCGCTGATGAACGTGACTTTTGGACTGCCGACCGAAGCGCTGGAGAAGCGTTTTGCGGCCGAGGCAGAGGAGCTGGGGATGGGTGGACTGAAGGGACACCGCAGTGTTGGCGGACTGCGGGCCTCGATTTACAATGCGATGCCGCTGGCAGGCTGCGAGAAGCTGGCTGAGTTTATGGAAGCTTTTTATAAAATGCATAAATAATATTGACCGGGAAATAGCTGACGCTGCTTGCGCAAAAACAGGCAGCGTTGCTTTTTACCTGAACTGGTTTGAGGGAGGGGCAGCAAATGCAATATGATTTACTGATCAAAAACGGGTATGTGGTCGATTATGCGTCGGCACGGGAAGGATATTTTGATGTCGCTGTGCAGAACGGTATGATTGCGGCGGTGGAAAGCAGTATCGGCGGCAGCGCCGTGCGGGAGCTGGATGCGTCCGGCAAGCTGGTACTGCCTGGCTTGGTCGATTCGCATGTACATGCTTCGGCCTGGCTGGGAGGCAGCTACGCCCACACGATGCTGGTAAAGGCTGGTGTGACCAGTGCTTTGGATATGTCGGGGCCGGGGACCAGTGTACTGGAGCTGGCGCGTGAATATGGGACTGGTCTCAATCTGGCTACGATCGAATATGTGCGGCCGGGACATACGGTCAGCAGTGACGATCCTTCGTCAGCAGAGCTGCAGCAGCTGATAACGAAAGTGCAGAGGCAGGGGTCGTTAGGCATCAAGCTGCTGGGCGGGCATTATCCGCTGACGGTGGCAGCAACGGCCAGAGCGATCAGGGCTGCGGCAGAGCTGGGAGCTTATACGGCTTTTCACGCCGGGACAGCCGCTCATGGTTCCAATATCGAAGGCCTGCTGGAGGCGGTGGAGCTGGCCTCCGGCAGCCCTCTGCATTTAGCGCATATCAATGCTTACTGCCGTGGTACGGTACTGCCGGAGGCGGAAGAAACGGAGCTGGCCCTTAAAGCTTTGGCGGCAAATCCTAATATTTCCTGCGAGTCTTATTTATCACCGCTCAACGGTACAAGCGCTGAAATCATTGACGGTCTGCCGGGCAGTATGGTTAAACGCCCGCCGCTGCCTGAAAACCGGCGGCTTTACGGAGGATGAGGCGGGCATGGAGGCGGCGCTTTTGTCTGGCTGGGCACATGTCAATTATCCGCAGGGACAGGAAATGACTTTGCTGACAGGTGAGGCGGCTAGGGATTATTGGCGCGGGCAGCAAACGCTGGTTTCCGTCAGTTTTGCGGTCAATCCTGTTGGGCCGCGGGTGCGGCTGGCAACGGCGAAAAAGGCTGACGGCAGTTTTGCTGTAGACGCTGTCAGTACTGACGGCGGCGGTATTCCACGCAATGTGCTGCTGCCTGCTGGTCTGGCTTTGGTCGATCTGGGCGGACTGTCGCTGCAGGAGCTGGTGGCGAAGATTAGCTATCAGCCGGCGCGGCTGCTTGGTCTTGCAAATAAGGGCAGCCTGACAGCAGGGCGGGATGCCGATATTACGATCGTCGACAGGCTGCAGCGCAGCGCGTTTGCCACGATCATCGGCGGGCAGGTCTGTTATATGGACGGTAAGGTTTTAGGGCGCGGCGGCAGGATCATTACTACTGCCGCAGGGGCGGACTATGTACGCAGCCAGGGGCTGGAGCCGCTGGTCATTGACCTGGCTGACAGCAGTTTGCTGCAGAAGGCGCAAAAAAGATGACAATAAAAATAAACCGCCTGATCGCTCTTGCAGTCAGGTGGTTTATTTATTAGACTGGGGTTACTTTGTATGGCCGCCATAAATTATACAGGGGCAGCAGATAGAGATAAAAGGCAAACAGGATCGAAGCGTTGCCGGCGCCTACGGTGGCGAGCGGTACAGCGCAGGCGATCGACCAGGGGATGAGCGCCGCTACTACGATAGTGCTGTTTTCCAGGTCCAGGGCCAGCTGCTGCATATTGTCAGCGCTGTCCTTGTGCAGCTGATAGGTGAGGATGCTGCTGAGGGTCTGGTTGCAGGTTGCCATACTTGTGATGGTGGCTGTAAGCAAAATGCTGCCGTACGGCGTTATTTTTTCTCCAAGCTGTGCAAGGCGGGCCTGCGTAGTATTCAAAAAGGCGAAACCATCGAAGAAAGATTACCGTAAATACAATATTAAGACGGTCGTGGGACCGGATGATTACGCTTCCATGAAAGAGGTGGTCAGACGACGTTATCAGCGCGCCATTGAAGAAAATTCTCCCCTTCCCGACCTGATTATTACCGATGGTGGTAAAGGACAAATGGAAGTCGTCAGAGAAGTAATCGAGGATGAACTGCATCTGAATATTCCGATTGCCGGTTTGGCTAAGGATAATAAGCATCGCACGTCAGAGCTACTTTTCGGGTTTCCCGCACAGACGATTGGGATCAAACAACAAAGTTCTTTATTCCGTCTGCTGACGCAGATTCAGGATGAAGTACACCGTTTTGCGATTACTTTCCACCGCGACAAGCGCAGCAAACGGCAGATTGCCTCCGCACTGGACGAGATAAAAGGTATCGGTGAAAAGACGAAAAGTGCGTTGCTCAAGGAGTTCAAAAGCGTGAAGCGTATCCGCGAAGCATCTGCCGAGGAGCTTGCCGCCGTGGTGGGAGAAGCGAAAGCCAAAATCATCCAGACCTATTTCTCAGAGAAATAATGACTGATAAATCAGCCTGCAAAGCCATGCACACAACGAATTAATTCGTAACTTTGTCCCCTCAAAAAGACAAGAACAACATGAGAGTAGTGATACAACGTGCCGGACACGCTTCCGTCACCATCAACGGAACCTGCAAAGCCTCCATTGGAAAGGGCCTCATGATACTCGTAGGCATCGAAGAATCCGATGGAAAAGAAGATATTGACTGGCTTTGCAAGAAGATAGTCAACCTGCGCATTTTCGATGACGAAAACGGCGTAATGAACAAATCCATTCTTGAAGCAGACGGCGAGATACTGGTTATCAGCCAGTTCACCCTCCACGCCTCCACCAAGAAAGGCAACCGTCCCTCCTACATACGGGCAGCACGGCCGGAAATATCCGTCCCACTGTACGAACAATTCTGCCGGGAACTGAGTTTAGCATTAGGTAAAGAAATAGGTACCGGCGAATTTGGTGCCGATATGAAAGTAGAACTGATGAACGATGGTCCCGTGACCATCTGTATAGATACAAAAAACAAGGAATAATGACGTTAGAAGAAGCACAGAAACAAGTGGATTCCTGGATAAAGGAATACGGAGTGCGCTATTTCAGCGAACTCACCAATATGGCGATACTGACCGAAGAAGTGGGCGAACTCGCCCGCGTCATGGCACGCAAGTATGGCGACCAATCCTTCAAGAAAGGAGAAAAAGACAATCTCGACGATGAGATGGCAGATGTTCTTTGGGTACTTCTCTGCCTTGCGAACCAGACCGGAGTGAACCTGACAGACGCCTTCTGCCGCAACTTCGAGAAGAAAACCAGACGTGACCAGACAAGACATATCAATAACCCTAAATTGAAAGACCATGGAGAAGAATGAGCCTACCCAGAGTAAGTATGACGCCGCCCTGGCAAAGTACAACACCCAACTGGATGATGCGGAAATAGCTGCACAAGCTGCCAGAATCATTGCAGAGAAAGTGCCGGCAAACAACACGCCGGAGGTAAAGAAATTCCTTTTCAACTGCATTGA
>ENA-OPWX01000401-OPWX01000401.1-human-gut-metagenome-genome-assembly--contig:-NODE-401-length-40018-cov-2.936641_pt1 | contig 40018 bp, 30 predicted proteins | sample MGYA00241514_ERZ502020 | MGnify/ENA primary metagenome ERZ502020 (study PRJEB25962, sample SAMEA2042105) | human gut metagenome | biome: human gut; feature: human-associated habitat; material: faeces... | reverse complement strand
CTCTCATTTCCTTCATCGACATATTCTTCACTTCTTTTGCCGTAATTCTCGGATCCAACTCCTGAATTTCTAAAAACACCTTATATTTCCCACAGGAAAATCCTGCTTCATGCGCATTTTCTACTTCTTCTGCTTTTATATAATAGCAATAAATATTTTCGCTTTTGTTTGTACATCCCTTTATATGATTCAAAACTTCTTTTGATTGTATTTGATCATTAACTTTCCACTGAGAGCACACGATTAAATCGATTAAGTTCCAACTCCAGAGATGGATTGATATCGATGCTGATTTCTGCTGTTGGTTCAAAATATTTTGATCCTCATCCACATAGGAACAGACCACTTTTGCATTGTTACAGATTCCATTGCCATCGACATCTGTAAAATTTCTTCCTTTTGCCTGTCCAGCAGCAAAGACACTTACTGTCCCTGCGGAAACTACGATTATTGAAGTCAAAATACCAACTGTTGTTTTCTTCATACTCATAACGAAGTCCTCCCATACTATAAATGTAATAATTACGTTTCACTTATAATACGACTGTCAGGCAAAAATCCATTCAATATTTTCATTTTTTCTATTTTACGTACTTTTTAGTTCTTTCATCCCGGATGACCCCGCCAAAATTCATTCCATATCCAAAATCGTAAGTATGTCCTTCACTGTCTTCGTAGCATTCCATGTCAAATGCCACATCTTCTTTCTGTTGTTCACCCGTCTCCATATCCTTTGGAATCTGGATTGGCAGTAGTCCTTCTGGATCAAATGCTCCGGTAAGAACATCGAGCACAGCTGCCGGAGTCACCCCATATTCTACGAGAATTGCATCCGTATACGGTTCAAATTCTGCCATCACCATCGGATTTTTTAAGGTGACGATCGCAATGACTGGTTTTTCTCCCATCTCTTTTCTCATATTCAGAATCAGATCAAGATCTTCCTCATTTGCCGCCGTGTTCCACTTCCCTTTATACCCACGGTCCTTGGATGCTTCGAGCGGATCCCCTCCTGCAATACTTATCTCTCTTGCAGTTTTTGCCTCATATGGACGATATTGAAGTACCACCGGAACGTATCCGTTTCCACCATCTTCTCTGTCTTTCGGATCATATCCAACACTGATCGGGGATTCGATAAAACAGAGCGCGGCATCCGCTTCCCTCGGATCTTCTGTTATATGGAAATAAGATGCTGCCGCTTGTTTTGCCATCGGAGTCACTGTCTGATCCCCTGTCGGCATACTCATAAAGTTCAGATAAGAGCGTATATGTCTCTTTGGAATGTAAACTTTGATTCCCTTTTTTAATGGAAGTACATGCTCCCTATTCTTTACCATCGTCACAGATCTCAGCTGCGACTCAAATCCTTTTTCTTTGAACGTTTCACATCCTACAATACTCAAAGAAGACTCCAAATTTAAATATGGATTTTCAAAAAGTCCTGTCCGGAAAATATTTAAAAGCAAGCGGTAGGCAGATCTCCGAAACCTTGCATCTGTAGCCTCTTTCCCATACTTTTCACATGCCATTCCGTAAGCTTCCATGACAGGCTTGACATCATTATTTCCACCAAACTGGTCGACACCGGCCTCCAATGCTTTTAAATGGCGTTCCGCCTCTGTCAGCTGCTCCACACCCCAGCATTTTCCAGCAAACTCTTCTTCCGTCTTTCCGGTATCATGAGTGATTCCCCAATCGGTACATACCACTCCGTCATATCCCAGCTCTTCCCTCAGTAAATCCTGGATCAGATATTTGTTGAAAGAATTTCCTACATTCTCTCCGTATTTCTGATCTCTCTCATAAGAAATCGTGTAGTAAGGCATGACAGCGCTTGCTTTTTTTGTCTTTCCACCAAGCGAAAATGCTCCTTCTGTAAATGGCCGTAAATGCTCTGCAAAATTTTCTCCCGGATAGACTGCATATTTTCCATAGGCATAATGCGCATCTCTTCCTCCCTCGCAAGGACCTCCGCCTGGGAAGTGTTTTACCATTGTATTGACGCTGTCCTTTCCCCATCCGTCCGCAGTTCCTTCGGTTGTCTGAAACCCGTCACAGTATGCTTTTGTCATATCGATCGTCATCTGGGTGTGCTCCCCGAACGTATCTGCAAACCGCATCCATCTCGGCTCTGTCGCAAGATCAATCTGAGGTGAAAGTGCTGTCGTAATCCCAAGTGCCCGGTATTCTGCAGATCCGGCTTCCCCAAATGCCTTTACCAGCTCTGGGTCGAAGGATGCGGACAATCCAATGCCATTTGCCCACTTCGAGATCGGTTCTCCGGTCACTCCCATATATTCTGCCGTAGAACCCGCACTGTGTCTCGGATCTGAACTGTTATTGACTGGGATTCCGAAACCAGTATTTTCCGCCAATGCCTGAAGGTTATTGTTCCATCTGACCGCCGCCTCTGTGCTCTCAAGCCCCATGATTAGAACATGGCGCACTTTATCTTTCTGCACAAACTCCTTCTGCTGGTCTGTCAATTCCCATGGCTTTGCACCACTTTCCTCATATCGTTTTCCTTCATAAGTTCCCCCAAACGTCTCTGCTAGTTTTCCTTTCGCTGGAATCAGCTGATGTGCACTGTAAAGCATTAGCCCTGCAATATCTTCTATTTCCAAACGCTCTGCCAGATCCTTTGCACGCTTCTCATAAGATAAACGCCAATCTTCATACGGAAGTAACTCTCCGGCTCCTGCCAGATCTTTAAATGCATATCCATCTACGACCAAGATTTTGACTCTGCTTCCTTCACTGATTCCCAACTCTGGTCCATTTTCATTTTGGAGCAGTCTATATCCGTCTTCCTTTTTCTCTGCCCATTTCTGTTCCATAAAATTCTGATTCCTTTTCTCTTTTTTGATCGTGTAATTTCTCCCAAACACCGTTTGTTAAGCTACAAAAAAATACACCAAACTTTATTCCGATTGAACTGCATCGCACACAGCCTCCACTTAATGTTGTATTTCCGCACCTTGTGCCATCATCTGCATCAGGTTAAACGGTGGCAGGATCTCATCGATTTTCTGATATAACTCATCATCAAAATTGTAACGTACTTCACATTCTCTGTCAAAGATCATTGTAGGTTCTTTTTCTTCTGTCACAGCCTCCCACTCCGGAAGTTTGTCACTCTCCGGTCTTCCGGTTCTTGCGAAAGCCATGAATGCTTCAAATATCTGCGCTTCCAGCCGCTCTGCTATCTCCGAGATCTGACATACCTCCACTAACTCTGTATTATGAAAGAAGAATGGAATATCTGAACAGTGCCATGCGATCTTATTGTGATGGATCGGGAATTCCAATGTAAAGTCATACAGATATGTCCCCGCCTTCTTTCCTGATGCATGTAGCTTCGCAATCGCTTTGGATGGCTGGCGCATCACGCGATCTATAAAAAGCAAATCTGTCGGATGTTTTCCGGGATATGCTTTCTGAAACGCCTCAATCATCTCTTCTGTGTTCTCTCCATAAACAGCGCTGATGATCTGTTTTGTCTGTTCCTCCATCAGTGCATTTTTATCATACTCTGCCGGCATAAATGCAAACTCTCCAAATACGCTTCCGACCATGACCGGAATGTCAAATGCATGCTCCCGGAATCCGTAGTCCAGCGGATTTCCTTTAAAATATTCATTTACCATCGGAGCTCCTCCGATGTATTCTCCCTGCATTGCAACCATTGGACTTACTTTTGTATAGGCATCTGCAAGTGCATAATATGGAATACTCTCCAGCTTCTCCACATCTTCCGCAGATACTTCACTTTCTGTGATTCCAAGTTCTTTTAACAGCGCAGTGACAATCGCACACCCATTTCCGGTACACGATGGCATCAGCGATGCGCTTCCCACGCCACTCATGATCATGGCTCTATGGAATAATCCATCTGCCGCCTCGATCTGCATCAGGTCAGCCACTTTCATCCCACCGCCGGACTGTCCGAATATCGTCACATTCTCCGGATCTCCGCCAAATAAATGAATGTTGTCATGCACCCACTGAAGCGCTGCCACCATATCGGCATGACCTGCATTTCCTGAATTCTTATATTTTTCTCCAAACGGTGATAAATCTAAGTATCCCAGAATATTGAGGCGGTGATTAATCGATACGACTACGACATCTCCGTTCTTACACATATTAAATCCGTCATAGGAAACCTGCTCAATCGAAGATCCCGCAAAGTATCCGCCGCCGTGAAGCCATACGATCACCGGCGCTTTCGCCCCTTCTTCCAGTGTTTTGGTCCAGATGTTCAGATTCTGGCAATTCTCGTTCTGCGGCCAGTAACGATGCGGAACCATCAGTTCTGCGCTTGGCGTGTCAGCCTGCAGAAGCGGACATACAAATCCGTAGGAGGAAGCGTCTTTTACGCCCTCCCAGATCACTTTCTGCGGCATTTGAAAACGCGCTGCTTTTGCATATGGAATCCCTTTGAAAATGTATTCTTCCTCGTAGAAATACCCTTTCAGTTTTCCACTTGTTGTCTCTAATACTGGTACATCATCATAATTAAATTGCTTTGTCATTTCTCTTCATCTCCTGCTTAAAATTTCTTTCAACTAAAACTATTTTTAAATTTTTATTATTGCTTACCTTCTCTTTCTTCCAGGTCTTCCATCACTTTCGGATAGATTTTATCCAGCTTATAGAATCCATAGAAGATTGGGATCAAAACTAAAAATGGGATCGGCAGAACCAGATATACTTGTTTGATCGCGTAGATGGCCGCCTCCGTCTGTACTGCTGCAAGTCCGTCATATCCTGCTGCACCGATAATACCAAGAGCTACTGCCCCTCCGATTCCCATACCTACTTTTGCCCCAAATGTTGTACTGGAATACAGCATTCCTTCGACACGTTTTCCGGTCTTCCACTGACCGTACTCAATCGTATCCGCAACCATGGCAAATAATGTTCCGACGATTGCTACATTTCCAACTCCTTTAATCAGAGAGCAAATCAACAGCCATGCTGCGCTTTCCGGACTAACCAGCATCAGTACCTGACCCGCCATGTAAATAAAACTTCCCACAAATGCCACATTTCTCTTACCATGCTTTTTACTGAGCGGAACGATTGCCGGCATAAATACAATCACCGGAAGAATTGAGAGTGCCGAAAGAAACCCTGCTACATTTTCATTTCCCAGAACGTATTTTGCATAGTACGTTCCGACACTCATATTCAGTGACATGCCAAATGCCATACTTACCCAGATTCCGACAATGAGTAGCCAGTAATTATTTTTCATGATTAGTTTAAAAGATTCCCCCAGACGAATATCTTCTTTCTGCTCCATAGATACCTGCACCCGCTCTTTTGTCTTAGCAAAACAAGTTAAAAATAAGGCTGCTGCGATCACACCATAAATTACCGATACAATTATCCAGCTCTTCTGGCTTCCGCTTCCGCCAAGTGCATTGATAAATGGCAGTGTACACGCATTGATGATCAGCGAGCCGATCTGTGCCATAAACATACGGAAAATGTTGATCACTGTTCTCTGATTCTGATCTCTCGACATCAGAGAAGTCAATGCTCCATATGGAATATTGATCATCGTATACAAGAATGTTGTTACGAGATTATATGTGATTGTCACATACACATACTTTCCTGCTTCTCCAATATTCGGCACAAGGAAAACGAGAATTGTAGCAACACTGATCGGCACTGCCAGCCATAACAGCCACGGCCTTGCTTTTCCGTGCTTTGTTCTGACACGATCCATCACATATCCCATGAAAATATCCGTAAATCCATCTGCAAACCGCGAAAACATCATAATACTTCCGATGATCGCCGCATTTAATCCCAATGCATCTGTGTAGAAAAAAGTCACAAATGTTGATGTAAGCACAAGTATCAGATTACTTGCCAGGTCCCCTCCCCCATATGCGATTTTTTCAGAAATGCTGATATTCTCCACATACTTTCCTGATTGTTTGTTTAAATGTTTCTCCATAAAAATTTTCCTCCTCCGTTTTTTCTCTACAATCATTATATGTGTCATTTCTGTGTATTTTCTATCAGTTCTCTTCCCTCTTTTTTCTTGTTTGTTGCCTTTTTTCTATTTCTACTTTCTTTCTTTTTTCAAATAGTGCAAGATTAATGAAAAAAAAGAGCAAGATTGAACAATATTTCTCTGTTCTCTTGCTCTTTCTCTTTATATCTTCTTTATTTTGACCATCCATACATCAAGCGGCTCTAAATTTTCCTTGACATTTAGCAATCCTTCTTCCGGATTTACTTCTACCTGCTGCCGCTCATACCGTGGATAGGAAGCATGCCGAAGCAGTTCCTTTTCTTCTTCGTCCATGGGATCCGGGGCTCCCATTTTGACCCATGCATCAAAGCTACTTCCCCCTTCTTTTGTAATGCCATAGCGCCGTACTTCATATTTCCCGCTTTCCATATGTTCCAGCCGGATAAAAAACGCCTGCCGTCTTTTTTCCACAAAAACTCCATACCGCTCTGTCTTGCTCATATTGACCAAATGTCGATATCTGTACAATAAATCATAATGACAGTAATTATAGAGAAAAATCTGGATCTCATTTTCACGAGTTGTAATAAAATAGCCATCCCCTTTTGCTAGTAATTTATCTCCCATCTGCCCTAAAAGTTCCAGCGCCCTACATGCGCTCTTTGGAATATCATTTTTTGTGAACAATCCAAATCCTCCATGAAATGTACTGGCTGACGGAGGTACTTCATCCAATCGGTCATTTACAGCGAAATACCCCATAGCATTTAAACTCTGATTGTTTTCCAAAATGTTTTTGAACAAATACGCTGATTTATAGCAGGTATCATTGCATAGATCCCTCTGCCAAACATTGTTGCTCCATTCTTCCAACACAAGCGGATATTGTTCTATCCCTTCCTCTTTCAGAATCTTTCGGATTGATTTTACTGCATGTTTAATCAGGTTTTCGTCTGCACTAACTGCCGTGGAAAAACTCTCATTATTTCCGATTAGCTTCAACTCATCATCCTGCTCGTTTCCCGATGCAAAAGAGCGAAAAGTGATGATATCTGGCATGCACTGTCTTCTTCTACACATAGAAAGAAACTTTTTCAAATATTTCTGATAATCTATTGTCCCAGGTCCTACAATCAACAGATTTTCATTGATCGCCCGGATTTCTTGATAAGATGTAGCATATATCTCCTCATATTCCTCTGGGGTACACAATCCAATTTTTATAAAGTCCGGAGCAAACCATGGAGCAAACAGCCATGTCCGAAGTTTCTGGATCCCATACCGATCTGCCAGATGTTCCATTAGATTTTTTATCACACTTCGCCACATCTCTATGCTCAAGGGCGCTGAAAAACATCCTGGTCTCATAGAGCGAAACACTGGCTCTTCTGCTAGAACTTCAGGCATTTCACTGAATTCAAGCATTGGCTTTGCATTGACAGATAGAATAAAATCTAAAACCTCATCGATATATGTATAATTCGTGACAATCTCTCCATTCATGTCCCGTCTCATAAAGCACATATCATCTCCAAGAATCCCTTTCACCCGGATATACTCAAAGCCGACATGATCCTGCAGATAGCGTAGCTCTCTCTGGATTGTTCCGTCAATCACACATCTTGCATACCCTGCATTCAAAATCCTGTGCCAGTGCGGAATATTCCGTTGCTTTCTGCTGTGGGTATCTACGATAATATTCCTGATCTTCTCCGGTGTCTGTTCTGACTCGACTGCCCGATCTGCATACTTCAATAGCGATACAAAGAGATCACTGCTTTCCTCCTGTCCAACTATCTGCTGTACTGCTTCCGGCTCTGCTCCCTGTAGCTTCTGCTTTCGGTATTCTCCCGGTGTGATCCCATAATGATGTTTAAATGCATGGATCATCGCATTTGCGTTTGGAAATCCACTCTCATAAGCAGTCTCTGCCAGTGTTTTCTCTCCGCAGATCATCTTTCCCGCAGCTGTCAACCGCAGCAGCGTCACATATTCTGTAAAACATACTCCGAAATATTTTGTAAAACTCCGGGAAATATACGTCTTGCTCAGATATGTATGCTGTGCTAGATTTTCCAGCGTAATATTCTCCTTATAATGCATTTGCACATAGTTTACCACTGCACGGATAGATTCAAATCTGCTCCTGCGATCCAGTATCTGGTCTTTTTTCGAGAAATATCTGCTTAATTCTTCCAGTACTGCAATCACCTTGCTTTTTGAATACAAGGAGACATTTCTGCTCTTATACTGCTCCTGAAAAGTATCTGCAAGTTCTCTGCGCAGCCGGTCAAATCGCTCCTGCTTCCCATCAGAATGAAAATAGGAACGACAGTTTACCGGATATTGTAAAAATTCCGGATCCACGTCCGCCGCAAACCGGAGAGAGACAAAAAGAGACAGCGCGATCGCATCTTCTTCCAGTTCAAAATTTGAAATCTCGAAACTATTGATGACAAAGATATCCTCTTCCCGGACTGTATACATTCTCTTTGTATCCATAAAATAAATCTTTCCAGTTCCCTTCATCAAAAATACAATTTCCAACTCCGGGTGCCAGAGCGGCCGCTCCTCTCCCTTACGGAAAAGTGTAAACCAAAACTCTCTCGGTTTTTTCTCCTGCTCTTCCATACAAATCTCCATTCTTCCACCATTCAATGGCACAACTATTTTCCCCGGATTCTTTTTCTGACATCATTTCTGCCTATAAATACTCATCTATAAGTTCTTCAATCTTTCCAGTAGTTTCTCCACCTCTGCAAATGTCAGTTTTCCACCGCCAAATGCGGTCAGTCCACGCAATGGCATATATCGCATCATGGCTTCCATCATATCTCCGGTTCCCTCTCCAAGAGAATCTCCTTGCATTCCATCAAAAACAGAAATTGCTCCCATTGCTTCTGCCATAACTTCCTTCGCACCCGGAATTGTCATGATATCACCAAACATGGTATCCATAGTCAGTTCTGGTCTTTTCTGTGTTGTAGAGTGAACTTGAACTTCCTGATTTGCCAGAATGTTTCTGGAAGACTGCCCCAACGCAATCCGATAGCTTCCACTCTCTACATTCCATGCATGCAGATCTGTGTCATAGTAAGCAAATGCACGTTTCCCTAATGTAAATGTAACGGTCTTTGTCTCTCCCGGATGTAATCCAATCTTCTCAAACCCTTTTAACTCCTTGACCGGACGGATCACATTTCCTTTCGGAGGCATCACATAGAGCTGTACCACTTCTTTTCCGAAACGATCTCCGGTATTGGTCACATCTACCTGCACAGTCAGTGTCTCTGTGTCGTTCATCTCCGTCTTGTCTAACTTCATATTGCTGTAAGCAAATGTCGTATAACTCAGTCCGTGTCCAAATGGGAATAAAACATCCATCTCTTTTGTATCATAATAGCGATAACCGACGAACACACCTTCTCGATACTCTACTTTATTTCCTTCTCCTACGTAATATAAGTAAGATGGATTGTCCTGCAGTTTCAATGGAAATGTCTCTGCCAGATGTCCACTCGGGTTTACCTTGCCGTAAAGCACATCCACAGTCGCTCCGCCGACTGCCTGTCCGCCAAGATACACTTCCAAAATGCCTTTCACTTGATCTGCCCAAGGCATTTCCACCGGAGACCCATTGTGAAGGACTACCACTACATTTTCATTGACTTTGCAAATTTCCCGGATCAGATAGTTCTGACATTCCGGAAGGCGCATATGCTGTCTGTCATAGCCTTCGGACTCAAATGCATCCGGCAGTCCTGCAAAGATCACAGCAACTTCTGCTTCTTTTGCCACACGCACTGCCTCTGCCACGAGTTCTTTATCAACCTGATCTTCCTTCGTGTCATATCCTTTCGCATATACAACCGGATATCCTGCTGCCATCTCCAGCGCAGATTCTGTCTGAAAGGCATTGATATGTGAACTTCCACCACCCTGGTAGCGAGGTTTCTCCGCAAATGCTCCGATAAATGCCGCCTTTCTCTCTTCTGCGAGCGGAAGGATTCCGTCATTTTTCAGAAGTACTATACACTCAGAAGCTACTTTTCTCGCAAAGGCATGGTCTGCCTCACGGTCAAACGCTGCTGTTGCATCCCGGTTCTCCGCAAAGCGATATACGATGTTCAGGATTCGTTCGACTGCCTGATCAAGCACCTCCTCTGCAAGTGTTCCGGTTTTGACTGCTTCTACAATCTTTTTGTCATTTAATCCAAAGGAAGTCGGCATTTCAAGGTCAAGTCCTGCTTCCAGATCCGGCACTCTGTCATTGACTGCACCCCAGTCACTGACAACAAATCCGTCAAATCCCCATTCATTTCTAAGTACTTCTGTCAGATAGGTTTTGTTTTCTGCCGCATAAGTTCCATTGATCTTGTTATAAGAACACATGACTGTCCACGGTTTTGCCTGTGTCACTGCTCCCTCAAATGCACCAAGATAAATCTCTCTCAGCGTTCTCTCATCTATTTCCGAGCTCGAAGTCATTCTTCTGTGCTCCTGATTATTTGCAAGAAAATGCTTGATGCTTGTTCCGACATTCTTACTCTGTACCCCTTTGATCTGACTTGCCGCAATCTCTGACGCAAGATAAGGATCTTCTGAGAAATACTCAAAGTTCCTTCCACAGAGCGGAGAACGCTTAATATTGACCGCAGGTCCTAAAATAACCCCGACTCCCTCTGCCTGACATTCCTTTCCCAGTGTCTCTCCTACTTTGTAGAGAAGCTCTCTGTCAAAAGAAGCGGCGGTCGCACATCCTGCCGGAAAGCAGACTGCTTTGATACTTTCATTGATTCCCAGATGATCTCCACTCTCATCCTGTTTCCGGAGCCCATGAGGTCCGTCACTGACCATCATTGCCGGAATTTGCAGCCGTTCTACTGCTTTTGTATGCCAGAAATCCTGTCCGGAACAAAGTCCCGCTTTTTCTTCCAGTGTCATTTTTGCAACTAATTCTTTTACGTCCATACGATTTCCTCCAATCTGATCGAATACACTCTGTTTTTTTATTATACTACCGCATACACTTTTTTTGTAAGTCCTTATCCTTACTTTTATATAGGTCGATTTTATCTTTTGGGAATTGTTTTTCGATTGTTTCAGGCAATTTCCTGTGATATTATAGAGAATATGTGAAAAGAAATGAAAATAAAAAAGCTGATCGTAAATACTCTTTCATTTTTTATAAAAAGGAGGAACTTCCTATGTCAACAGAAATTTCCGCTGCACATGAGCACATTGAACTTTCCCACAATTTGGATATCCGCTTTGATCTTTTTCATGCATCAGATATCTACATTATGCCTCACTGGCACAATGCACTTGAGATTAATTTTGTTCTGGACGGCACTTTTGAGGTGACTGCCGATGGTCAGACTTTCCTTCTGCAGTCAGGAGACTGTATCATTATCAATTCCAAAGTAATACATGCCACCAGATACGTGAAGAATACCAAAAGTCTTCTTATACAAATTCCATATCCCCTTCTCAAAAAATACATTCCGGATATGCCAAAGATTTTTTTCGATGTACCTGTCTTTGCACAAGACCCCGAAACGAAGGCGAAACTAGATACACTCAAAACAATCCTGCAAAATATGATCTCAGCTACCGACAAAGCATCCTTATCTTCTGCCAATACACTCCGTTTTCAAAGCCTTCTGTTTGATTTTCTCTATCATGGCGTCGGCAGCGTAGGCCATCCCCGCCTCAAAGAGAATATTGGCCCTTCCGCGGAGCAGAAATACCGCGCCCTCTCCAACTCCCGTCACATCTATGATTTTCACAGTTTCAGCCTTCTTATCTGAAAAAGCCGCCTGATAGATCTCCTCCTGCTCCGGCAGATGGGTAACATAGCCTACCGGAATTTTGTTTTCTGTGACCTCAATAATTCTTCTGGCTCCGTCCGGTCCGAAAGCTCCGCACAGTTCAATGCAGCCGACTCCCTCCTCATACAGCTCCCTGGCCGCCTGGCAGGCCTCGTCCAGAGTGGATACGCCGATCATTCTGGCTGAACCATGATGAATCTCTGCCCGATCCTCCGTTGCACGGAAATCTCCCAATATTAAAAACGCAAATTTCATGTCTTGCCTCCTGCAGTTTTGAGTTTTCTAAATTTATCTGTAATTATATCATGAAAAAACAAAAGCCGCCATTGGAGAATCTATGGCGGGATTGCTTTTTTTCTCTGGGACGGTTATAATGAGTCTAGTTTTAACTGAATCTAAAAAGAAATGAGGCTGAACCGATGATCACATTAGAAAGAACAAGCGTAATGAACCTGGAAAACGCCATGCGCGGGGCCAGAAATCCCATGAACAGCTGGCACCGTTCTGACAGCTGCTATGATGAAAATGGTTCCTATATTTTAGGTCCCAATGATCTGGATCTGGCTAAAAGACTCCGCCAGGCTGGAAGCGATCACCGCAAATACGTCCGCCAGATTTTCGTGTCTGTGGATATTACTGCTCCCCTCTACTGGTGGAAGGAGTACGATACCTACAAGGTGGCGACAGTGGCTAACTCCTGCAGCACCATGCATAAAATCCACAGCAAGGAATTCACCATGGACGATTTCAGCTGCGATCACATGACAGACGGGGCCAGAGCCTTTATGCAGACGATTGTAGATAAGCTGGAGGAAACCAGAAAGAGATATCTGGAAACTAAGAACAAGGAAGACTGGTACGATCTGATTCAGCTTCTCCCCTCCAGCTACAACCAGATGAGAACCTGCACCTTCAACTATGAGACGCTGATTAATATTTATTATGCCCGCAAGGATCACAAGCTGGCCGAGTGGCATACCTTCTGCGACTGGATCCTGACTCTGCCCTACGCAAAAGAGCTGATTGTCGGAGAGGGCAAATAGCAGCCCTTTCTCTTCTGCAAGTGAAAAGACACATGAACTGTCATTGGAACTCACCTGACAGGCCATGTGTCTTTTTTATTCCTATTCTGTTTTGCCATTCAGGGACACCGAAGGCCAGAGCTTCGGCGTCCCAGATCCATTTAATTCCAGAAATCAGTTTTTGTCTCCAGATCAATATCCTTTGCCTTGAATACAGGGTTCTTTCCCTCTTTCTTCTGCTTCAGATAGTCGTTCATACATCTTACGGCCGGTCCGCCCAGAATCAGGATAACCGGTAGGTTAATGATTGCCATCAGTCCCATGAGAACGTCCGCTGTGTTCCATGCCACGCTGAACTCCATGGTAGCGCCGAAGCATACGATCAGAGCTGCTGCCAGACGGAATACCATTAACAGAGCCTTATTTGGCGTCTTGTCACAGATATATCCAAGTCCCATTTCTGCATAGTAGAAGTTACCAATTAAGGTAGTAAACGCAAACAGAACCAGAGCGATTGTAATAAAGATCGTTCCGAAGCTTCCCAGCGTGTTGGCAACTGCCGCCTGCACGTACGGCATTCCCTGAAGGTCTGTGGACGGCTCAATGCCGGAACACAGAAGCATGAATGCTGTTGCAGAACAGATAACGATAGTATCAATATAAACGGAAAGCATCTGAACCAGTCCCTGCTTTACCGGGTGGGATACGCCTGCGGAAGCGGCTGCGTTAGGAGCAGAACCTACACCGGCCTCATTGGAGAAAAGACCTCTCTTAATTCCCTGCATAATGGCAGAACCTGTAAAACCTCCAAAAATAGCCTTGAAGTCAAATGCCTGAGTAAAAATATCTGCAAACATCTGAGGAACGAGGTTTAAGTGTGTCACAATAATAACCAGAGAAACCAGGATATAGAAAATTCCCATAACAGGAACCAGAACTCCTGTGATCTTGGAAATCTGCTTGCTTCCTCCAAAGATGCAGACAGCAAAGGCCGCTGCCAGCACAGCGCCGATAATGAGCGGCGTAGTGGACGGATCGTAGAAGCTGTATGCCCGGAAGGAATCGGCGATATTGAAAGCCGCTACCATGTTGAAACCGCCCATATAGGTAACAATCAAGGTTCCCGCAAACAGGATTCCCAGCCATCTCTTTTTCAAAACTGCCTGTATGTAGTACGCCGGTCCTCCGTAGGAGCTTCCGTCCGCTGCTTTTCTCTTGTAAATCTGTGCCAGGGTGCTCTCAATAAATGCAGAAGCGCTGCCCAGAATCGCTACCAGCCACATCCAGAACATGGCTCCTGCTCCACCGATGCAGATAGCGGTGGAAATACCTGCAATATTTCCAGTTCCCACTCTTGACGCTGTGGAAACCATCAGAGCCTGGAAAGATGAGATTGACTCTTTGTCAACGCTGGGTTCTTTTACTACGCGGATTGCTTCTTTCAGACAGCGGAACTGAATAAATTTTGTCTTTACTGTGAAATAAATACCAGCTCCCAGAAGCAGAACGATCAGAATATAGGTATACAGCCAGTTACTGAGGGTATTGATAATCTCTGAAAACATATTTGTCTTTCCTTTCTCAATTTCCTTAATTTTCCTGTTGCTTGCCCCTTATATTACAGCTTGAAGGCGCTGCCAAATCTTCCCCAGCTTCCTTTCCTCCTTTCCCCTGTTTCCCTGTTTCCCTGTTTCCCTGTACTGGGTTTTCTTTGATTTAGCAATTTTTAATAATTTTTATATTTTTTTTATTATAATATAAAATGGCGCTGCTGTACAACTGAATTTTCTCAAATTTTTCCAGATGCCTTTGCAGGCTGTGCCGCTTTTATATTCTTCGGCTCTTTCTATTAAGGCTCCCAGGCAAACATATGCAGATTTAGCTCCTCTGACACATATTTCAGCATGGCTTTTCCGCCAATGCTGTTTCCTTTTTTATCCAGAGAAGGTCCGTAAATGCCGATTCCCATTTTTCGGTCCACTACAGACAGGATGCCTCCTCCTACGCCACTCTTAGAGGGAATTCCCACTTCCACTGCAAATTCGCCGGAGCCGTCGTACATGCCGCAGGTCAACATAATCGTCTTAACGGTCCGCACGACTTCCCGATCCAGAAGTCTTTCTCCTGTCTCCGGATGAATGCCGCCATTGGCCAACACCAGGCCGAACGCTGCCAGGCTCTTTGCCGTCACGCTGAGGGAACACATCTTCACATACAGTTCCAGGCTGCGCTCTATGTCGCACTCAATGATCCCCTTGCTCTGAAGCAGATAGGCAATGGCTCTGTTTCTCGCGCTGTTGGCCATCTCCGAGGTGTAGGCCCTCTCATCCAGACGGATCTTCGGATCAAGACAGAGCTTTCCCGCATAGTCAAGCAGCTCTTTGAAGCTGAAAATAGGCATCAGGTAGCTGACTACAGTGATCGCCCCAGAATTGATCATGGGGTTGTATGGATAGTTGCTGGTCATATCCAGCTTCAGCAAAGAGTTAAACGCGTCTCCAGACGGTTCCATCCTGATCTTCTCAAATACCTTGTCAAATCCGCAGTGCTGAAGCGCCACACAGAGGGAAATTACCTTGGAAATACTCTGAATGGTAAACCGTTTCTGAGAATCCCCTGCCTCATAAATTTCTCCGTCCCTCGTATAGATACAAATTCCCAGATCATGCTTATCTGCCCGGGAAAGTTCTGGAATGTAAGACGCAGTCTCACCCTTGTCCACTTCCATGCTTCCCGCCAGAAGAGCTTCCTCTAAAATTCTTCCTCTCTCCTTATCTGTCATTTTTTCTCCCTTCCATCTCCTTCTGAGAGCAGGCCGCTTCTCATATCTCAGCAGTCACAGCTGCACTCTGAAAAAGATTTTTTATAAATTATTTTTATATCTTTTATAAATTTTATTTTATATCCATAGTATAGCAGAAAATGATTTCCCTTTCTAATACCTGATACCTATAAGGCTATAGCAGATTGCTACAACCCGCCTGGCCTTTTTTCGCATTTCATGATATACTTTTAACAAAATCAAGCAGCACTCTGTTTTTTTCTGCTGACGTTCTGGTTCAGGAGGTTCTCTATGGATTACGATATCAACTTAAAGCATCTTTCTTACTTTATCACAACTGCCCGTCTCGGCTCCATCAACCGGGCCGCACAGACTTTGTATATCTCTCAGCCCCACCTTGGAAAAATCATTAAGGAATTGGAGCGCACAGCCGGAACTATGCTTTTTGAACGCACCAGAGGGGGTGTGATCCTGACTCCGGATGGAAGAGACTTTCTGGAACGGGCAGAGGGAACTCTGCGGGCGGCCCAGTCCCTTCTGGAATTCCGCTCTGCCTCCAGTCCTTCCGCTCATTCCCTGATGGTTTCCATGACTCGTTTTTCCCACATTATGGAATGTTTCATCGAAATTGTTCTGCGCCACAAAAACGACGACGCCTTTGTACACCGGCTTCGGGAAGGCACAGCAGATGAAGTGATTGAAGATGTGTATTCCGGACAGTTTCATGTAGGAGTCATTCACTTTAATCCGGAAGAAAAGAAAAGCGTTCTCGCCCGTTTAGCGTCCATGGGACTGTCCTACGAGACGCTGTCTCTGGTACGGCCCCATATCGTTCTCTCCAGGAATCACCCGCTGATCCGGGAAGGGAAACCAGTTACCCTTGAGAATCTGGCTCCCTATGGCTTCGCCCGGTATCAGGACGCAGCAGAAGATTTTGCCTACCATATTTTTTCTGAAAATATCCTGTACAACTTAAATTCCGGCTTAAAAATTGTTTATCTGGACGGACGCGCCTCTCTTCTCCACCTGCTGGCCAACAGTGATTTTTATGGCATTGGAATTTACGGCTTCTCCGCCCAGGATTCCACCTACCAGGTTATCTCCGTTCCTATTGAGGAATGCAGAGATCGGCTGGAATTCGGATATATTCTTCCCAAGGGAGGTCCTGTATCAGAAATCACAGCAGAATTTATAGAGGAGCTGAAAAGCCGTTTTTCTAAAGCTTTATCTCCCCAAGCCTGAAGGAATAGATGAGCGTTTCCTTCACCGGCTTATTCTCCATCTGCATCAGGGCCCGTCTGTAATAGTCCAGCTGAAGCTTGTAGCGTTCTATCAGCGTCTCCTCCTGCTCTGCGTAATCCGTTTTATAATCTACAAGAATCAGCTCCCCGTTTTCCTCAAAAAAGGCGTCCATGATTCCCTGAATCAGCACCAGCTCGTCCGAATCCCAGTCTCCTATCTCCCGGGCCGGGATTCCGATGACAAACTGGCTCTCTTTTTTCAGGCGGCCTTCTCTCTGGGCGTCTGCCATTCTTCGCCCCAGATCCGACTGGAAAAACGGCCAGATCACAGACTCCCGTACCAGCGCTCTGGCATCGGCTGTCATTCTTCCCTCTTCTGCAAAACGATCCAGCTGTTCTCTGATATCCTGCTTTGTCCTGATTTTATGAAACTCCAGAAGCTCCATGGCTCTGTGGTAAGCAGTTCCCCTTCTGGCTCCCTGCCCCTCGTCCTTCTCGTCTGACAAAAACTTCGGAATAGTAGGCAGAAACGCGCTCTCCTCCAGGCTTTCCTCCTCTCCCTCCTTTTTAATGTCCGAGACGGAAAGCTTCGTATTGAGACGCAGATCGTCCTGCCATGGATACCGGCAGGAGGCCAGCTTCTCCAGCTGTGCCCGGTACGCTTCGTCTGAAAGCCCAAGAGCTTCCTCCCAGAGTGTCTTCTGAGAAGTATCCATGCCCAGAAGCATATCCTTTGTCAGTTTCTGCTGCACCTGACGGCTGATCTCCTGTCCTAAAAGCTCCTTCGCCATCGTCTCTCTGACGCGGATTCTGCATCCGCCCTGGGCTATGGCCATCAAAATCCAGTCCAGATAAGAGCTGGCCAGAGACAGAAGGGTAAAGGGAAGTCCTCCCTCTGTCTCAAAAAGAGATTCCTTCCATTTTTCCAGCTTTGACTCCAGGTTCTTGTCAGAAGCAGTCAAAATTAATTTTTCCTTGGCCCGCGTCATGGCTACATAGAGAACCCGCAGCTCTTCCCCCAGATTTTCCAGATCCATTCTCCGCTTCAGCACATTTTTCTTAAGGATAGGCGCCTTCAGCCTGGTCTCGCTGTCCAGATAATCTGCTCCTATTCCAAACTGGGGATCAATGAGAATTTTCCCTCTGGTATCCTGTTTATTAAACTGCTTTCCCATGGCAGAGGCAAACACAATGGGAAATTCCAGACCTTTGCTTTTGTGAATACTCATAATCCGCACTGTATTTCCGCCTTCTGCCGCCGTGGACGCCTCTCCAAAATCTGTATTGTATTTTTTCAGCTTTTCAATATATTTAATGAAATGGAACACGCCTCTGTAGCTGGTAGACTCGTAGGCAGCCGCTTTCTCCACCAGCATATCCAAATTTGCCCGCCGAGTCTCTCCAGAAGGCATCGCCGATACATAATCATAATATCCCGTTCGATCGAAGATTCTGTAAAGCAGCTCGTGGATCGGCAGATAAACGGCCTGCATTCTAAGCTCTTCCATGACCTCTGTAAAGAAATCCAGCTTCCTGGCCGTTTCCTCCTCCTCTGCTTCCAGACAACGGTTCTCCTTCCTGTAAGTGTCCAGGAAGGCGCAGACTGCCCCGTACAGTCCCCGATCCTGTCCTTTCTCCGTATTGTTTTTAAACTCTGCCGTGATCTCAGCCAGCTCCCGATCCGTCAGGCCAAAAAACGGCGCCCTGAGCACTGCCGCCAGAGGAATATCCTGCATCGGATTATCCAGAACTGCCAGAAAATTCAGTATCGTCTCCACCTCAATGGTGGTAAAATATCCTGTCTTCGATTCGGCAAAGGCAGGGATTCCCATATGCCCCAGCGTCTCCACAAAGCTTTCCGCCCAGCCTGAAACGCTTCGCAGCAAAATGACGATATCCCGGTACTCCGCCCTCCGGTAAGCTCCTTCTTCTTTATCCCATACCAGGCACCCTTTTTCCGGATCGGTAAGCTCCCGAATCCTCATGCCGATCATTCTGGCTTCCAGCTCCTGCCTGGTGTAATCTGCGCTGTCGTCGTCCAGCTCCTCTAAAATACTGTCCTTCGTGTTAATCAAAAGAAACTCCGTGGAAAAATCCCTCTCCTCTTCTGAAGCAGACTCCGGAAGAGGCTCATATCCAGCTCCTGGATGAAGAGCGGCGTCCTCTGTGTAAGCCACAGAGCCCAGCTTTTCTGTCATAATCTTAAAAAACACATCGTTTGTGCTTTCCAGCACCTGAGGACGGCTTCTGAAATTCTGATGGAGCTCTATCTTTTGAAACTGGCTGTCCTCCCTGGTGTAGGACTGATATTTTTCCAGAAACAGTTCCGGTCTGGCCAGACGGAATTTGTAAATACTCTGCTTCACATCTCCTACCATAAATACGTCCGGCTCTCCAAACCGCTCTCTGGAAACTGCCCTGATCAGGGCCTCCTGCACCAGATTGCTGTCCTGATACTCGTCCACCAGGATCTCGTCAAACTGGCGGGCCAGATCGTCCGCCGTCTCGCTCAGTTCTCCGCTGTCCCTGTAAAGAACCTGCAGCGCCAGGTGTTCCAGATCGTTAAAATCCACCAGATTTCTCTCTCGTTTTTTAGCCGAAAAACGCTGTTCAAATTCCTCGGCCAGTGAAAGAAGCATAAGAATTGAATCTCTGCTTCCCGCCAAATCCGAAAGTATCTCCTCCTCTGAGGCAAAGAGAAACTGAGCTTTGATTTTTTCTAACGCCTTCTTGATCCGCTTGCGGCACTCTGCCACAGCCTCCTTCTTTTCCGGAGAGACAGCGGAATTTTTGCCCCGGATAGCCGCCAGCTTGGGAAATTCAAAGCTGTCTGCCTCCCGGGCAAGCATACCATAGCCCGATACCTGTTCCATCCGCTCTGCATGAGCCAGATCAGATAAAATCATAGGAAGATACGGTTCCGGGCCATCCGGCTCCCTGCACAGCCCGGACGCCGCTTTCAGCTCCTTTACCCACTCTGAAGCCTGAGTTTTTACGTCCGCCAGAAGAAACCGCATCCATTCTGTCTGATCCAGGGCTTCTAGGGAAGTATCCGACAGCTCCTTTCTGCACTGCGCTATCCACTCTCCCGGCCACGGATTGCTCTGAGAGAAACTGTAAACCTGATAAATATATTCGTCAATTCCGCCATCCGCCTTTCCAGAGGCAAAGGCATCTACAAATTCTTCAAATTTTGGATCCTTCTTCCCATACCAGTCCTCCAGAAGTTCCTCCATCACGTCTCCCCTCAGAAGCAGCATCTCGCCTTCGTCTCCCACTCGAAATGCCGGATCTAAATCCAGGCAGTCGAAATGCTCTCTCAGCAGATGCAGGCAGAAGCTGTCGATGGTGGTGATCTGGGCATGCTGAACCAGAACCGCCTGCTGCTGCAGATATTCATTATCCGGCTCTTTCGCCAGCTTCTTTTCAATGGCGTCAAGAATCCTCTCTCTCATCTCGGAGGCAGCGGCTTTCGTAAATGTCATCACAAGAAGTCTCTCTATATCTCCCGGATGCTCCTTGTCTGTAATCATCTCAATAATACGCTCCACAAGAACGGCCGTCTTCCCGCTTCCCGCTGCGGCGGATACTAACAAATTCCTGTGCCTGCTTTCAATGACCTTTCTCTGATCCCGGGTCCAATTTACTCCCATTCTGCTGCTTCGCCTCCTTCTGTCTCAAGAGTCTCCTGCTCATCTTCCTCAACGCTTTTCTCAATTTCTTCCCAGACCGCCTCTGGTTTCATGGGCTTAAACCGCCTGAAGCCATATCCCTTTGTCTTCAGATCAAATCCGCAGATCCCATGGTAGGGACAGTAATCGCAGGCTGTTTTTTCTCCTTTTTTATAAGGATCTACCGTAATTCTTCCATCCAGAATCTCTCTTCCCATGGCCTTGATTTTCTGGTTGACAAAGCCGGTCATCGCCAAAAAACGCTTCTCATTTGCCACAGAGGATTTTGCCTCCTGGATGATTCCCGCCTTATAAGCGACAGGAATGACGTCCGACTCTGTCTCAATCCTCCGATCCAGATGTGAGATAGCCTCCGCCCGGCTGTTAACCAGACCGTTCATGCGAAGGGTCCTTAAAATCTCTGCTTCCTTTTCCTCCTCGCTCATTTCCTCCGTCTTTTCCACCATGGGATCCGCAATGTTGTAGTAAAAAATTCCTGCCGGAAGCACCTGCTTGTCCGGGTGTCTGCGCTGTTCCTTCTCCATGGCGGCATCCAGATAGACGACCAGCTGCATCTGAAGACCGTAAAACAGCTCTGTCAGCTCAAACTTCGTCTTCCCGGTTTTATAATCGATAATCTTCACATACAGCTTATCCCCGTCCTCGCACAGATCCATCCTGTCAATGCGTCCCTGAAGATGAACGGCCTCCGTCCTGGAAACCGGAATCTTCATCGCCTTCAGATTGTCTGCCGGAGTAAAAGTAAGTTCAAAGCCAGCCGGCTCAAAATCTCCCTTCTTCAGCTGTTCTGTCAATGCCCAGACTGTCCTGTCTGTAATCCGCTCCACCCGGCGCCCCAGATACTCGTTCCTCGCCGTATCGGAAACCACCGTATTCCCGTACTCTCTCGTCACTTCAGATACACATCGGCTGACCAGTTCCTTTCTCTCCCTGTCATCCAGCTGGCGGAAACTCCTTCCCTCCTCCTGCATAGTCTTAAAAAACAGGTCAATGGAGCTGTGGAAGAGATTTCCCAGATCCGCAGCAGCCAGCTCATACTCTCTGCGCTCCCGAAGCTCCAGCCCAAAACTTAAGAAATGAGCGTAGGCACAGGCAGCATAGCGCTCCATCCTGGTCACGCTGCCGCGGAGAATGGGGCTGTAGAGCTTCTGGGCCGCTGTCCTTCCAATTCCCTTATCCTCATATACGTGGAATGCGGCTTCTACCAGACGTTTCGTCTCTTCCCTCTTATCTTCATCCGTATAAAAATGGCGGTACAGCTCCAGAAACTCCGGTCTTGACACCGCATGTTCCAAATCCCTCAGGCCAGCGATCAGAGTTCTTCTGCCAGCTGGAGCTGACAGCGCCGCCTCCCTGTACTGATCCATGCGCGTCTCTCTCAGCTCAGGAAACAGCTTCTTCACCTGTCCGATCAGGCTGGACGGCCGGAGACTCTTTCCTGCCGACGAGGTCTGGCTCCAGGTCAGATAGAGAAAATCTGAAGCTTTCGTCATCACAAGATACAGGTACAGACGCTCCAAAAAGCCTTCTTCCCTGGCTGTAGGAGCCAGCTCCACCCCTCTTTCCTTCAGAATCCTCCGTTCTGCCTCTGTCAGAATGCCTCCGCGCCTGGCAGCTCCCGGCACAATTCCATCGTTCACCCCAATGAAAAACAGAGCCTTGACATGGGACAGACGCGTTCTGGTCAAATCTCCTGTCACCACCCGATCTACGACAGCCGGGATTAAACCCACCTGAATCTCTGCAAAACCCGCGTCCAGAATCTGGGCATACTCTCTCCGGCTGACTGTCTCGTCCCCCAAAAGCGCAGCCAGGCGGTCAAACAAATCCATCACAAGCCCATAAACCTGGCTGTATTCCTTCTCAAGCTCAGCCTCTCCCATCTCGTGAAACGCTTTTTCCCAGCGGGACAGACGCTTCTCCGCCTCCACGCTCTCCAGAAACTCCGCCAAAGCCGCCGTCATCTCTCTGACTGTAGACTGGCGGTCTGAAAATACCTCCTTCAAAGGAAGAAACGGACGCAGAAGAGAATCTTTAAACTCGTTCAATTCCTCCAGATTTAATCTTTCTCCATCCTTATAGGTGCGGTCCCAGGACGCGCTCCAGCGCTTAAATCCACGGATTCCCATGGCTTTCACATAATTTTCCAGCCTGGAAAGTTTCTCCTTCTCCTCTGTCACCATGCCGGTCTTCAAATAGCGGAACATACTTTCATAGGAAAAGTTTTCCGTAATCGCCTCCAGCGCGGCCCGCAGAAGCTCTACCACAGGATTGCTCAGAATATTTTTCTTGCTGTCCAGGAAGCAGGGGATTCCATTCTCCTGAAACTGCCTGGCAAGCTCTCCGGAATAATCCGGCAAAGCTCCTGTCACTACGGCGATATCGCGGTAACGGTATCCCTTCTCCTTCACCAGATGCTGAATCTCTGTGCAGACAAACTGAATTTCCCCAATGGGATTTTCCGCCTCATGGAGAAGCAGGCTGTCCCCCTGCTCCCCTTCAAAACGGCCTGCCCAAGGCCGGAACAGGCCCCTCTCAATCGCAGAAAGAGCCGGACTGTTCTGAAAACGGCGGCATGGCCCTGTCAGGAGAATATCCTTATCCCTCCCTGCTCCTGACGCCAAATCTGTCAGCCTGCAGACAGTATGACTGCTCATGTGGAAGAGATTCTGAATCGGTTTTTCACGGTAGGGGTTCTCCTCAGGAGGCATCGTCACCGTCACAACCACCTGGCGGCAGCAGGTTAAAAGAAGCTCTAAAAGCCGGTACTGTACAGGAGTAAATCCCGTATATCCGTCGAGAGTCACCACGCTTCCCCTGATTAACCGGGACTTGGGGAGCACGCGGCAGAGAATGTCTAAAATCTCCTCCTGGGCAATAAACCGCTCCCTGGTGTACTCCCGGAAGCCTTCGTACAGCTCGCTCATATCAGACAGCTTCTGCCGCAGCATGGCGCTGTCCGCGCTGTCTGCCATCTCCCGTATGGTCTCCCCTGAAATTCCGTACTGAAACAGCTCTGACAGCATGGACTTCAGTTCCCCGATAAAACCGGACTGTTCCAGATGGCTGCCAAACAGACGCAGATTCTTTTTCCTGGCTGCAGCTACCTTCCGAAGCACCAGAGATTTTCCCATATCATCCAGTACCGCTGGCGTCTCCACAGCCAATTCCTCAAAAATACGGTAAGCCAGACGTTCAAAACTGACGATATCAATATTCCTGACGCCATGGCGCGGGTGCATCGTCACAATATCCTTCTGAGTCTGCATGGTAAACTGCTCCGGCACAATGGCAAAAAATTTTCCTTCCGGATTCTCCATGGAACATTTAATTAAATTTTCATAGAGTACATGGGTTTTCCCGGAACCGGAACCGCCGATGATAAACTGTAATGACATGGAAACCTCCTTGTATTTATGTGATATCTCCATTGTATAACAAACATATGTTCTGGTCAAGCAGAAAATATATTTTGCCTTGGACGCTGTGAATAAATCATATTTTTTCCCATACACTGTACTAAATAATACCAAGAGGTCTTTTTATGAGCTCTAAAACGAAAATCGTGGTGCTCCGGATGAAGGAAATCATCTATACCGCCATCTTTATCGGGCTGGGAATCATCCTTGTAACGCTGCTTTTTATCATGTTCCGTCCCAAAAAGGAACCTCAGACCGTCTCCTCCGGCCAGGTTCAGGCCGCTCAGGCCTCCTACACCCCCGGACTTTACCGGGCTTCTCTGTCTTTAGGAAGTCAGAATGCAGATTTGGAAGTGGCCGTGGACGCAGATCACATTAACTCTGTTTCCATGACGCCGCTGAGCGATTCAGTCGAAACCATGTACCCGCTGATGGCCCCGGCTCTGGAACAGCTGTCCGAGCAGATCTGCTCCTCTCAGTCTCTGGAAAACCTTACATATCCAGAGGGAAGCCAGTATACATGCTCTGCCCTGGTCCAGGCCATCGAATCCTGCCTTTTAAAGGCCTCCAGCCAGTAGAAAGGCAAGAGAAAAGGATGCGAAGCATCTGGTTCTGACAGGCTTACGCATCCTTTTCATCTGGAATATCTTATACTGTTTCGGACTTTTTCTCTCCTCCGTCTCCCTCCGCCGGGACAGCCGGCTTTCGATTCAGGTTAAACGGCAGATTCAGACTCATAATGTTTAAAACCACACCCTTGGCCTCAGGAGCGACTAAAACGGCAAGCTTATCTGCATCTGCCGCCACAGGACGGAACTTATTTTCTCTGTTAAACTTCTGGAATTCCAGCGCATCCGTAAAAATCGGCTGGGACATCTGGCCATCCTTTAACTTGGCTAACGGAACTCCCTTTTCTTCCTTCTGAAGGGCTAAAATATATTTTCCCCTCTTAAAATCAGCCAGCAGCTCCTCCAGCAGTTCGCTGGTTTTCTCATCCGGCTGCGGATTCGGCTGCTTTCTCATCTCCTGGGCATAGTAAAGAGCAGTCAAATGAAGCTGCGGATTCTCAATCCAGACCGTTCCCTCCGGCTGCTCCTCCGGTTTCTTCCGTCTGACCAGCTCCTCTAACTGAAACCTCGTATTTTCACTGCCGTTTCTCATCACAATGGCGTTAATTCCCATGGTAAACAGGCTGGTAAAGAAAAGAAGCTTCTGCTTTTCCTCAACTCTGACAATCGACACGGGGATTTTCTCCTCCAGCAGGGCCTTTCCCTTTTCTCTGGCTTCATCCTCTGTAAAAAACATGAAAATCTCGTCGTCAAAGGTTTCTGCGTCGCACTCTACATACGGCTCCTTTGTACAGGCTGACATTAACACAAATAACTCCGGAACGCTTCTCATCTTCTGAAGAAGCGCTGTCTTCTCCAGCACTTCGCTGCTTGTTTCATTATTCATAAGTATATTCTCCCTCCGCCTTCTTTCCCCTCTGCCGAAAAGCGGCTTATTTTCTGATATTCATTATAAGCAAAAGAGTTTTTTGTGTCAACTGAAAGAGACGGCGGACCGTACGCAAAGTTTCTCAAAAAGAACAATCTTTTTCCCTTTTCTATCTGGACATTGTATACAGGAAATGTATAATAATAGCGGCAGGAGTGAACGCATCCTGCCTATTACTATGTTTACAAGGGGGAACTTATGGAAAAGATGCGTCCCATGCTGTTTACAACATGGAAAACCTACAGCAAAGAACAGTTTTTTAAAGATCTGATAGCTGGAATTGTGGTGGCGATCATTGCCCTTCCGCTGTCTATCGCTCTGGCGCTGGCCTCCGGAGTAGGTCCGGAGCAGGGTATCTACACAGCTATTGTAGCGGGCTTCGTTATCTCGCTTCTTGGCGGAAGCCAGGTACAGATTGCAGGTCCTACTGCCGCCTTCGCAACCATTGTGGCGGGAATCGTAGCCCGAAGCGGTATGGACGGGCTGGCCGTGGCGACGATTCTGGCAGGAATCATTTTGATTCTTATGGGATTCTGCCGGTTCGGATCTCTGATTAAATTCATTCCGTTTACCATTACTACTGGCTTTACCTCCGGTATCGCCGTCACCATTGTCATCGGACAGCTGAAGGACTTCTTCGGGGTTGTCTATCCGGAAGGAATGCCCACTATCGAAACCATGGAAAAGCTCAAAGCCTTTGCTGCAGGATTTGTAACGCTGAACATGGACGCTGTGATTGTGGGGCTTGTATGCCTGGCGATTCTCATTGTCACGCCGTATTTCTCTGAGAAAATTCCAGGCTCCCTGCTGGCGGTCATCGGCGGAATCCTGATGGTGAAATTCCTTCCGCTGAACGTCAATACGATCGGCGATCTCTACACTATCAGCAGCGCGCTTCCATCCTTTCATCTGCCGCAGCTGAGCTTTGACATGGTTCAGTCTGCCCTGCCGGACGCTTTCACTATCGCCGTGCTGGCTGCTATTGAATCTCTCCTGTCCTGCGTGGTGGCTGACGGCATGATCAACGGAAAGCACCGTTCTGACATGGAACTGGCCGCCCAGGGGGCCGGAAATATTGCCTCCGCCCTTTTCGGTGGAATCCCCGCTACGGGAGCCATTGCCAGAACGGCTGCAAACATCAAAAACGGCGGTAGCAGGTATGGTTCATGCGCTTGTGCTGGTGCTGATTCTCGTAGTCTTCATGCCCTACGCAGGCATGATCCCCATGCCGGCCATTGCGGCGATTCTATTCATGGTCGCCTACAACATGTGCCAGTGGAGAACCTTTGCAGAGCTGGTAAAAACAGCTCCCAAAAGCGATATTGCCGTTTTGATCATCACCTTCTTCCTGACCATCGTCTTTGACCTGGTCGTTGCCATCGAATTCGGTATTCTGCTTGCAGGTCTTCTCTTTATGAAGCGCATGAGCGACGTGACGGAGGTTCACAGCTGGAAATACGCGGAGGATGAGGAGGAAGCAGAACGTGAAAAGCTAAGACAACTCCCTCCCCATATCAATGTCTATGAGATCAGCGGCCCGCTGTTTTTCGGAGCTGCCGACGAAATCGGCCGGATTGTGGCCAGGGAGCGCGCTACCTGCCTGATTCTTCGTATGAGAAGTGTCCCGTCTATGGACAGCACCGCCATGAACGCTATGAACGATCTGCTGAAGCGGTGCCAGAAAAAGGGAATTACCCTGATTCTCTCCCATGTCAATCCACAGCCTATGAAGGTCATGGAGAAGGCCGGATACGTGGATAAAGTAGGACGTGAAAATTTCTGTGAAAACATTGATGCAGCGATTGCAAAAGCCGAGGAGCTGGTAAAATAAAAACAAAAGGGGAGACTGAATTCAAGTCTCCCCTTTAACCATTTGCAGCTATATCTTATCCTGGATATCCAATACATATTGGATATAAAAGGCACATCCGTTTAGCATTCCTTCTTCATCCAGATCAAATCGTTTATGGTGTAACGGATAGCATTGATCCTGCGCCTCATTTCTACAGCCCACAAAGGCATAAATTCCAGGCCTGCGCTCCAGCATATAGGCAAAGTCTTCTCCTCCCGGAGTCTTAGTATAAAGAGCAAGTCCGTCCTCTCCCAGGATCTTTTTTACCGCCTTCTCTGCTATATGACTGCAGCCAGCGTCATTAATGGTAGCCGGAGTACCAAATGTATACTCAAACTCATAATCAGCTCGAAATGCACTGCAAGTATTTTTAATCACTCTCTCTATTATCTCGGGAAGTCTTTTTCTAAGTTCCGGACTGAAAGTTCGTACAGTCCCCTCCAATTCCGCAGATTCTTCAATTACATTAAACAGACTTCCACAGTGGAATTTACATACACTAATCACACAAGTTTCTACTGGATCTGTCTCCCTGCTTGCAATAGACTGAAGGGCGTTCACAACCTGACATCCCACGTAAATTGGATCTACTGAAAACTGAGGCATAGCCCCATGACCAGATTTTCCGATAATCTTAATTTTCATACTATCAGCAGAAGTATATCGCGGTCCCTCCTCCACTGAAATTTTTCCAGCTGGTATATAAGGAAAAATGTGCATTCCACAAAAAGTATCTACGTCATCAAGGAGTCCGCTTTCGAGCATTTTTTTCGCTCCTCCAAACACTTCTTCTGCAGGCTGAAAAATAAATTTTATTGTACAATTTAGCTCCTCCCTGTGTTCAGAAAGAATTCTTGCTGCTCCTAATAGCATCGTAATATGAGCATCATGGCCGCAGGCATGCATACATCCGTCATGTTTTGATTTAAAAGGACTTTCCTTTACTTCTGTGATGGGAAGAGCATCCTCATCGCAGCGAAGACCAATCACCGGCTTTTCTGATGTTCCTGATAAAACTGCTACAGTGCCAGTTCCCACTGTTTGATAGGGAATATTCATCTTATCCAGCTCTTCTCTAATATGTTCTGCTGTCTTGAACTCCTGAAAAGCCAGCTCTGGGTATTGATGAAACCATCTGCGCAGTCCTGTCAGATATTCTTTTTTTTCTTGTACGCATTCCATTACATTCATAACTGTTGCCCTCCCGTCTTCTAAAATGGCCCATAGTTAATCTTTACTGCAATCATCATAAACACTACTGAAAGCAAACAAAGCACAATTTCCAATGGTACAATAAATTTATACCACTTAGACAGCGGAATCTTCGCCAAAGCAAAGAATATCAGCATTGTTCCATTAGTAAACCAGAATGTGTTTGAAATTCCATCTCCAAACTGGAATGCTAAAATTGCTGTTTGCCTTGTGATACCTACCATATCTGCCAGAGGGATTAGCATTGGCATAATGGCCATAGCTTTTCCCGATCCAGATGCAATTAATCCATTAAACAATGTAATAGCAATAAAAATACCAATCACAGTAACAGTAGGAGAAAGGCCATTTAACGCATTAGAAAGTACATTAATTGTCGGATCTATTAGCCCGCCTTCTGTCAGAACCCACTGAACCGAACGAGCTACTCCAATAATAAGAGCCCCTGCAAAGTTTCCTTTTGCTCCATCAATCAGTGCATTTATAATTCCCAATGCAGATATTCTGTTAATAATTCCTGATATAATCCCTCCCATAAGAAAGGCTGCAGCTAATTCATTTACTCCCCATCCCAGCTTTAAAAGACCAAAAATGGCAATAGAGAAAGATACTGCAAGAGTCAGCAGCGCAAGTATCTGTGCCGGCTTCATTTTCTTTTCTTCATATGAAGAAAAATCTTTTTTCAGTGAGGAAACATCTATTTCCTTCATCAAACTTTTTTCTGGATTTTTCTTTACTTTGGCTGCATATCTTAAAATATATGCCCAGCATACTACCTCCAAAACAACCAGAATAATAAGTCGAAATCCCATTCCTGAAAACATAGGAAGTTCTGCAATCTCATGTGCAATTGCTACTGTATACATATTAGTTGGAGAAACAGAAAAGCCTATCATACACACAAAAGCACAAACTGACATTCCCACCAGAGAATCATAACCCAAAGCCAGACAAAGAGACACAATAATCGGTACAAATGGAATAATCTGCTCGCTCCATCCTAAAAGGCCTCCAATTGCTGAGAAAATAAACATGATAATAACAAGAATCCACTGACTTCCTACTTTATTAGACAACTTCAGAATTCTGGATATTCCTAAATCTATTGCCCCAGTTCTGCTGTAGATTTCAATGGCTCCTCCTACAATCATAACTAAAAACATCATTCCAGCAGCTCCCTCCAGCCCATATGGAATGGAACGGAACACATCAAACAGATTCACTGGCGTCTGATCCACTGCATGAAAACTTCCTGGTACTACAATTGTTCTGCCGTTCATCTCGGTTCTGTCAAAAGCTCCTGGCGAAACAAACCAAGTTGCAACTGCACATAGTACTAATACTGTAAATAGCACCAGAATAGGATTAATTGTTTTCCCCTGTTTTCTATTTCCCTCCATACATTATCCTCCTTTGTCACCTCTCCGTTACAATAGTTGTTTCTGCTGTTTGCTGTTCTGCATCTGCTCCTTTTATTTTTTCCCCTGCTCTATACTGCTAATGAGCCTGAACACCTGCTCCGCCGTTTCCTTCATATTTCTTCTGGCACGCTCCTTCTCCATCGCCTCCTCTCTTCTTATTGGTCCTCTCACAATGGGAAAATAGGCGTCAATGCCCTGTTCCAGGCAGAGTCTGGCCTCCGGCGCCACCGCACCGGCAAAGGCAATTACCTGACAGCCGTATTCTGCCGCCAGCTTCGCCACGCCCACAGGCGCCTTTCCCATGGCTGTCTGGCCGTCTAAACGCCCCTCTCCGGTAATCACTATATCCGCATTCTGGAGTTCTTCCTCCAGCCCCACTGCTTCCATGATAATAGAAATTCCAGGCTCCAGCGACCCATTTAAGAAGGTTCTGAAGGCGTAGCCAAGTCCTCCCGCCGCACCGCTTCCCGGCAAATCTGCCGTATCCTTTCCAAGGTCTCTTTTAACAAGATTTGAAAAATGAAGAAGCGCCCGATCCAATTCCTCCGCCATCTCCTCTGTCGCTCCCTTCTGGGGGCCGAATACCATGCTGGCTCCCGTCTCTCCGCACAAAGGATTGTTCACATCACAGGCGATCTGGAAGGTACACTCGGAAAGTCTGGGATCTGCTTTAGAGCTGTCAATCCGATCAATTTCTGCCACATCTCTTCCAAAGCAGCCGGTCTCCTGCCCCTCCCTGTCCAGAAACGAAAAGCCCAGGGCTGTCAGCATACCCATGCCGCCGTCATTGGTTCCGCTTCCTCCGATTCCCACAACAAATTTTCTCAGCCCCCTGTCCAAGGCGTCCCGGATCAGCTCCCCGGCTCCCCGGCTTGTAGTATAAAGCGGATTTCGAAGCTCTGATGGAATGTAGGTCAGCCCAACGGCCGAGGCAGTTTCTATAACAGCTGTATTTGTTTCTCTGAGCACTGCGTAAGAACTTTTTACCGGTTTTCCAAGAGGCCCTGTTACTGTCAGCTGAATTTCCTCTGCCCCCATTCCCTCCACAAAAGCGGCTGCCGTTCCCTCACCTCCATCTGCTAACGGCTTTATCACGATTTCTGCGTCCATTCCAGACGCCTGTATCCCCTCTCTTACCGCTGCCGCGGCCTCTGTCGAGGACAGGCTTCCCTTAAAAGAATCCATTGCGATTACGATTTTCATAGTATTTAATCTCTCCACTTCTGAGGTTTATTACCTTTATTGTGATATTATTATACAAACTAAAAATCTGTTTGACTATATTACAGAAAACATATTATACTGTTATTTAATATTATAGAAAACATTTTTATCGAAGGAGAATTTCATGAAGCTTTCCCAGCACAATGCCTATCAGATCGTCACAAATATCAATGAAATTATCAATCAAAAAATGAATCTGATCAATGCCAACGGTATTATTATTGCCAGCACAGATGAATCCAGAATAGGAACTTATCATGCCGGCGCTAAGAAACTGATCAGCGAAGGGCTTGACGAATTGATTATCAATAATGAGGAGGGATATGAGGGGAGCCTTCCAGGAATTAATTATCCTTTAATTGTGAATGGAGAGCTGATCGGCGTGGTAGGCGTTACCGGAAATGACGCCGCAACCTTGTCCTGCGCCAAAATTATCAAACGCATGACAGAGCTTTTAATTCAGGAGCTCTCTATGAAAGAAAAGCAGGAAATGGATGAAAATATCAAAAATCGTTTTCTGGATGAATGGCTGGGAGGAGACGCAAAAAATGTGACGAAGCCGTTTATCGAGCGCGGGCTTGCCATCGGCATCGACATCCGGATTCCCAGGCGTTTTCTAGCCATGTCCGTCTACAGCCAGACGCCAGAATTCTCTATGGATACTCTAAGAAAAATAGACGCGGCACAGCAGTACCTCAGACAGCTGGCAGCCTACGGTTCCAAGGATTTTTCCATGCCCTCTTCCTCGTTTATCCTGGCGGGAGTTTCCATGCAGTCTGACAGGTCGCTTCAAAAAATGGCTCTGGACTTTCAGTCTCTTATCGCCTCCCGCTTTTCACTCAAAACTGCCATTGGAATCGACAGCTCCTCCGGAAATGGAAATTATCTTCTCGCCTACAGGGCCTGTGCGCAGGCTAAAAAAGCCCTTCACGCCTGCCTGAGAACCCACCTGCATGATCTGCGTTTTTACGACGACTTAAATATGGAAATTTTCACTGACGAGCTTTCAGAAACAGTAAAATCAGAATATGTTCACAAAATTTTTAAAGGTATGAATGACGAAGAAATTTTCAAGGCTGTGCAGCTGCTTGAAATCTATTACGATGAGGAGGGCTCTATCAGCCGGGCGGCTGACAAGCTGTTCATCCACAAAAACACCCTGCAGAACCGTCTGAAGCAGATCCAGGCCAGGACCGGGTACGATCCCCGGTCCATACGCCATTCGTCTCTGTTCTATAATGCGTTGCACTTTTACAGGGAGCTTTGAGAACACAGCGCTATCTTCTTTCCAGCTGGTACAAGCGGCGCAGTCTAGTATCACCCAAGCCAGTCTGCCCTCTTTCTTTGGCGTCCTCCCACCCGTAAGCAAGGTAGGTTTTTCCGTCTTTTGTCTGAAATACAAGGTAAAAACTGTCCTCTTTGACTCTTAAAATATAAGAAGCTGTAATCGGTTGAATCTTCACCTTCCTGCGCAGCTCCTCTGCCGGCATATAGCCATACAGTTCATCGTTTGTCAGGGCATAACTGGAAAGCTCCCCCAGCAGATTCCATTCCCCGTCTTCCGCCTGCTTATCATAGAGGCGGGCGTCTGCAGACACACAATACTGTGCAGGCGGCTCTGTGGAAATTTCATCTCCTACCGTCACTGCGTAAAGTACTTTTTTTATATCATATTCCGCGCCCATAACCACATCATTCCCAGACATAGAATCGCTCCTGAAATAAACGAAAGCTGCCATGCAGACAACAGCTGCCAGAACAGCTGCTAACAATACGAAACGGCCACTGTTTCCTATATGATTTGTCCGTTTCATTCTACAACCCCCCCCTGTAGTTTTAACCATTACTGCTTATATCCTTTTAAAATCTCAAGTCAGACTATAAAACTTCTTTTATATTTTCAAATATTTTCTTTAAGTTTGGCTCTTAGCCATGTATATAATCAAACCTCCTTTGCCCGATACAGATTCGTGCGTTATTTTACAACTCACTGCATGGGCACTTTGCGCAAATTTTTCATGCCTCTGCAATATCTGCAAGTTCCTTTGTTGAAGATATTTTGAAACTTCGGTTCAAACACGTCGGAGAATCATAGCATAAATCTGCACTGAAAGCCATATTTTATCATCACCTCCAATGCTTTTACTGTGTCCTCGTCGAAATCATCTTTCTTCCATAAAATGTTTGTCTTTCTCCTTTCCACTGAACAAACATCCCTTTTTCATTATTCATATAGCTTTGGATTTCATCATCTGTAATGTTTCGCTCCGACATTCGATGTATGGGTATGGATCATGCCTTTCTTCCAGAAGGATAAATGCCTGCTTCGCACAGGTGGCAGGGGCAAGCCTTTCTTGATACCAAAACGTTTCAATTCCTCGCCAGCATCATAAAAATAGGTGCAAAAAAACACCAGACTACAAATATCTGATGCTTTTACTCTTCAAGCATACTTGGATCCCATTTAATATGCTTCATTTTCTCTTTTTCTGCTTCAATGTCTCTTTCGAGTTCTTCCAATGTTCTTCCATCATCTACAATTGGGCCATCATAATATTTATCACCTGGTTTCATACCATATACCATAATCCTTTCCCAGCTGCTCTAATGCTGCTAAATGTGCTTCTACATCATCAGAATACTTCTTTTTCCCTGAAGAATCAAGCATTTTTTGATACTTTCTAATGGTATCATCAAAGAGTAGGAGCCTGTTGATAAACTCACTTTGGGATACTCCCAATACTGCGCCAGGGTTATCCACCATGAACTCAAAATGGCGTTCGACTACCATTCCCTCCGCCACACTCATGCTACTCTGTTAATAGAAAATGGCGCTGATATCAAGGACGTGCAGGCCCGCTTAGGCCACGCTGACATCAGCACCACACTTCAAATTTATATCCACGCCACAGATGCAATGGCAGCCAAAAGCGTAGATATCTTCGAACATACCGTCAACCTTTGACAACGGATGAAAAAAGCGTTGACAAAACGTTGGCATCAGCCTGTTTTTCTACCCTCTTAACCCTCATAACCCCTTATTTTACACGGGTTAAGAGGCACACCGTCTCACAGTTGCCCGTCGCTGGAAACATGTCGACGCAGCAGACCTTCTCCGCCTGATAGCCCCGGGCTGTGAGAATCTCCAGGTCTCTGGCCAGGCTGGTGGGCTTGCAGGACACATACACCATCCGATCCACGCCGAAATCGATGATTTTCTCAATGGCTTTGGGATGGATGCCGTCTCTCGGAGGATCCAGCACAATAAAATCAGGCTTGTCCTTCAGTTCGCCCACAACCTTCAGCACATCGCCTGCGATAAATTCGCAGTTTGACAGGCCGTTGAGCCCTGCGTTTACCTTAGCCGCCTCCACGGCCTCCTCCACAATCTCCACGCCTACTACTTTCTCCGCCACAGGGGCCAGAATCTGGGCGATGGTGCCTGTTCCGCTGTAAAGGTCGAACACCACCTTTCCGTCTACGCCTCCCACATACTCTCTCGTCTTCTCATAGAGCACCTCGGCTCCCAGAGAGTTGGTCTGGAAGAAGGAGAAGGGGGAAATCCTGAATTTCAGTCCCAGCAGCTCTTCATAAAAGAAATCCTGGCCAAAGAGGATCTCCGTTCCCTCGTCCTTCACTGCATCGGCCAGGGTATCGTTCTTTGTGTGGAGAATTCCAGCCATGGTTCCCTCTAAGGAAAGAGCCAGAAGCTGGTCTCTCCACTGAGCCAGCAGCTCCTCCTCCCCGCTGTTCCAGCTCTCTGTTTTCAGGGTCTCTGTCTGCGTCGTAGTAATCAGGTCAATCAGAATTTCTCCTGTCTTCACTGCTCTCCTTACAAGAAGGTGGCGCAGATAACCTGTCTTCTGCATTTTTTTATAAAACGGAATCTGCTTCTCCTCAAAAAACTCCTTGGTGCAGAGCAGAATCTTCGTAAAGTCCTCGTTGACAATCCGGCACTCCCCCACTGTCACTACATCGTAAAAGCTGCCCCTCTTATGCATTCCCAGAGCCAGCGGGCCGTCCTTTACCTCGTCTCCAAAAGAAAATTCCATTTTGTTTCTGTACCGCTCAGAAATCGGGCTTCCCATAATTCCCTCGAAGGTCCAGCTCCCTTCCCCAGGCTCTCCAAGCACAGGCGTCAGGATATCTCTCACCTGGCGCTCCTTGATTTTCAGCTGCTCCTCATAGGGAATCGTCTGATACAGACAGCCTCCGCAGATTCCAAAATGGGGACACGGATGCTCTGTCCTCTCTAACGGAGAGCTCTCCTCCACAGACAGCAGGCGTCCCTCGCACTTTCCCTTTCTTCTCTTATTTACCAGGAAACGCACCTTCTGTCCCGGCAGAGCGTTTTTTACAATAACGCGCTCTCCCTCTATGTAAATATTTCCTTTATTTGGAAAATCCATATTTTCAACGATTCCTTCATAAATTTCGCCTTTTTTCATTCTCTTTGTCATTCCTTTCCATCGTACGCATCATTGGCTCTCAACAGTATACACAAAAAATATATGTTTGACTAGTAGAAAAGCCGGAAACCAATCGGTCTCCGGCCTCTGCTTTATTCCTGATCCTGTTCCTTCTCTACTGCCTTAGCTTCCTCCTCATCGAAGAAGTCGTCGTCAAAATCGTCCTCAAAGTCGTCTTCAAAATCCTCCAGATAATCCGGCGTAAAGAAACGGTACACTCCGTAAGCAATGGCGGCTACGGCGGCTACAACGCCGATAATTGCCAAAATCCAGAGTACGCAGGTCTTTTTCTTCTCCTCCTCCTCTTTTCTGTGGAGGAACTCATTCAGCTTTGTGGCGTTCATAATCTCTTCCACACGGTTAAAGGCGTCCTTGCCCATCATATCGAATTTATTCATCGTTCCACGTCCTTTCTTTCTGAGATTTTTCTAATGATATTATACCATCATCCCGCTCTTTTTACTATATATTTATCTCGAAAAAAGATTTTTAGTTACAATTCATCCATACGAAGCTTTGGACAGGAAGCATTACACCTTCTTCAATTTGGCAAATGACGCAAACATTTTTTTCACGCCCGCTCTGTCAAAGTCCACAGTCACCTCATAATCTTTGCCGCCGTCTGCAATGGCCGTAACGGTTCCTTCCCCGAATTTCATATGCCGCACCCGGTCGCCTTCTCCGTAATCCAGGCGCTCCGCCTTCTGAACCGTAAAGGCCTTTCCAAAGGAAGGAGCCGTGGAAGCGGTTTTAGACGCATAGGCATTGGGTTTCTGGCCAAAAGCGCTGATGCCTGAGGAGCGCTTCGGAGCCGTCCACCCCTCTGTAGAACGATCCCAGTCTCTTCCAGAGACAGAAGCGCCTCCAAAGGAGCTTCCTCCCCCTCCGAAGGATCCGCCGCCAAAGGAACTGCCTCCCCAGGAAGAATTGCCGGCCCAGGAAGAATTGCCGGCCCAGGAAGAGCTGTCCTCCCTGCGGGACGATCCTCTGCCAAAAGCGCCTCTCTCTTCGCTTTCCATCTCAAAGTCATCGCCCCACGGCAGTCCGCTGTCGTCAAAATCGTCCGCAAAATGAAGTCCCTCTCCCAAGCTGTTTCCAGAGCGTTTTCCGCTTTCCTGGCCTTCCGCCCAGGATCCTCCTCTCGCAAACATGGACTTCTGGTTCTGTCTGTCTAAAAGCATGGGAGGAATCTCCTCCACGAAACGGCTCAGTTTGGAAAAGCGGGTCTCTCCATTTGTCATTCTCTGTCTGGCCGCCGTCATGGTCAGCCGCTCTCTGGCCCTGGTAATTCCCACATAGCAGAGACGGCGCTCCTCCTCCACCGCGTCGGCGTCGTCTGACAGAATGGACATGCTGCTGGGGAACAGTCCGTCCTCCATTCCGCTTAAATAAACATAGGGAAATTCCAGTCCCTTGGCGCTGTGAAGAGTCATCAAAACCACCCGGTTCTCTGATTCGTCCATATTGTCCACCTCTGCCACCAGAGCTACCTCCTCCAGGAATCCTCCCAGAGTCGGTTCCTCCGCGCCTTTCCAGTAGGCGGCCGCCTTGTTGATCAGCTCCTCAATATTCTGGAGTCTTGTCTCGGACTCCACCTCGCCTTCCTCCTCGATTTCCTTCCTGTATCCTGTTTTTTCGAGAATTTCCTTGATCAAGTCTTTGATGCTCAGTTCTGAAAGCCTGGCTTTAAAATCCTCAATCTGATCGGTAAATCCGGCAATCTTGTCAGCCGCCTTTCCGATGGACGGCACCGCCCTGGCCCTTAAAAGGGCATCGTAAAAGCTCATTCCGCCGGCAGAGGCAAAGGCGATTATCCTTCCCATGGAGGTAGCTCCAATCCCCCGCTTCGGCACATTGACAATTCGCTGAACCGCCAGATCGTCCTGTCCGTTGGCAATCGTCTTTAAATAGGAAAGAATATCCTTGATTTCCTTCCTCTGGTAGAAGTTGACGCCTCCCACCAGGCGGTAGGGCACGCTGTAGAGAATGCACTTTTCCTCCAAAAGACGAGACTGGGCGTTGGTCCGGTACAGCACGGCAAAATCGGAAAACGGCCTGTTTTCTTTCTCCGTCTCTGTTAAGATATCCTTGACTATGTAATCCGCCTCCTCATAGGCGGTGTCAAACTGAGCCAGTTTCACCTGGTCGCCTTCCCCGTTGGAGGTCCACAGCGTCTTATCCTTTCTGCCCCGGTTGTGGCGGATCACCTCATTGGCGGCACTTAAAATATTCTGGGTAGAGCGGTAGTTCTGCTCCAGCTTAATCACATGGGCCCCGGGAAACGCCGACTCGAAGCTTAAAATATTCTCAATATCAGCTCCCCTGAACTTGTAAATAGACTGATCGTCGTCTCCTACCACGCAGATGTTTCTGTATTTTCCGGCTAACTGATCCACCAGCTTAAACTGCACCCGGTTCGTATCCTGGTACTCGTCCACCATAATGTAGCGGAACCGGTTCTGGTAATATTCCAGCACGTCGTTTTCCTGCTCGAACAGCTCTACTGTCTTTAAAAGCAGATCGTCAAAATCAAGGGCATTGTTCTTTTTCAGCTCTTTCTGGTATTCCACGTAGAGCTCCGCCACCTTTTTCTCCCTGAAGTCTCCTCCCGCGTTCTGAAGGGCCTCCTGCGGAGCAATCATATCGTTTTTAAAAGAAGAAATCCGGCTAAGGACGGTTCTCTCCTTAAACTGCTTTGTATCCACCTGAAGACGCTTAAATATCTGCTTCATCAGGGTGCGCTGATCGTCTGTATCATAAATCGTGAAGCTGGTCTCATAACCCAGACGGTCGATGTGGCGTCTGAGGATCCTCACACAGGAGGAGTGGAAGGTGCTCACCCAGATGCTCTCCGCGCCGAATCCCACAATCTTGTCCACGCGTTCCCTCATCTCTGCAGCCGCCTTGTTGGTAAAGGTAATGGCCAGAATGTTCCAGGGATTCACGTCTTTTTCTTCAATCAGGTATGCGATCCGGTGGGTCAGAACCCTGGTCTTTCCCGAACCTGCCCCGGCCAGCACAAGCAGAGGCCCCTCCGTGTGAAAGACCGCCTCCTTCTGCTTTGGATTTAACAGTTCAAATTTATTATCCATATTATCTCCTATAAACCTGTCTCATGGTGCTGCGGTTTTATCCGCCTTCCCATTATAATATATTTTCTTTCCTGTGTCATCCTTGTTTCAGCAGGACAGGAGGCGGAAGCTGCAGACCAAATAAAAGCAGACCAGAAACCTCCTGTTTCGGGGGCCTCCGGCCTGTTCTTTTATTTCTTATATTTATATGTATCTGTATGTCTTCAGCGCCAGCGTATCTGGCCTCTGGCTCTGGCACTTCATCTATCTGTCAAACAATTCTCCGGCTTTCTTTGCAAACCGCTCGCCGTAGATTCGGAAATCCTCCCTGCAGTCCTCAAAGTGGGTTCCCACAGAATCCAGGGCTACCGGTCCTAAATGAATGAACGGTTTTCCAAGAGACGCTCCGCCGGAATAAAGCACCATGCCCTTTACCATCATATGGCCAATCATGGTAAGGAGCGCCACATCTGCGCCTCCCTGGGCATAGTGGGCGGTAGCGTAAACGCCTCCCAGCTTTCCGGCCAGATTGAGGGAGCGGCTGTCCACGTCAAACCACTTTTTAATCTGCCAGCAGGTATTGGCTACCCAGGTCGGAGTTCCGATGATCACGCCGTCGCAGGCATCCACGTATTCCTGGTCTATCGGCTCCTCGATGGAAAACAGCCTGGCCTCGCCGCCGGCTCTCTCAATTCCTTCTGCAATCACAGAGCCCATCTCTCTGGTATGTCCCGTCTGACTGTAATAAATAATTGCAATTTTCATGATAATTCCTCCTTTTCCGTCCCAGTATACAGCTATTATACACCTGCGCAGCGTATCTGTCATGGACTCTTCCCTGTTTTTTCAATCCGTTTTTTATCTTTTACCGCCTTCCCTTACGCAAACTGGCTGTTGTACAGCTCTGCGTAAGCGCCCCCTGCCTTCAGAAGCTCTCTGTGGTTTCCCTGCTCAATAATGTCTCCATCCTTCATCACCAGAATCAGATCCGCGTCCACAATCGTGGACAGGCGGTGGGCAATCACAAAGCTGGTCCTGTTCTTCATAAGCGTCTGCATGGCTTTTCCGATGGCCATCTCCGTTCTGGTATCCACGCTGGAGGTGGCCTCGTCCAGAATCAGTACCGGCGGACTGCATAACATGACCCGGGCAATGGTGAGCAGCTGTCTCTGACCGGCTGAGATCGTTTCCGCCTCATTGTCCAGAACAGTGTCGTAGCCCTGCGGCATGGTCCGTATGAAAAAGTCGGCGTGGGCTGCCTTAGCGGCGGCTGTAATCTCCTCTCTG
>ENA-OPWX01000360-OPWX01000360.1-human-gut-metagenome-genome-assembly--contig:-NODE-360-length-42163-cov-9.528166_pt1 | contig 42163 bp, 37 predicted proteins | sample MGYA00241514_ERZ502020 | MGnify/ENA primary metagenome ERZ502020 (study PRJEB25962, sample SAMEA2042105) | human gut metagenome | biome: human gut; feature: human-associated habitat; material: faeces... | reverse complement strand
CCACTAATGCCATTTAACTAATTTATATGCGTCCAGTTTTTGGGGTACACATCACAAATCGGAAGAATAGAAACGGGCTCATATGATTAGGCCTGTTTCTGAGGATATAAATAAGTATCGGAGCAGAAGAAAAACTTCTTTGGTACGCCATTACTGTCTTAGTATCCATAGGAAGGAGGCTTTATGCGATCATACGCTGGGAAAAGCTCAATCCATGACCAAATGCTGATCTTCTGGGATGGCTCCAGAAGGGGGAATCCTATGGATACGAGGGAGGAATCTGTTTTGCTTCTTTAGTCCTCTTGCTTTCCTCTTGGGGAGGAATAGAAACGGGGAACGGTGGTGTCCCCATGGGAAGGCTTTTAAAACATGGGAATTAGGCGAATGTTTCACGTGAAACATTCGCCTAATTCTCCGAGACAGCTAAAAAATGGGAGACAGGCACCAAAAAGAATGGATTTAAGATTTTTTTTTTGAATGTTTCACGTGAAACATTCAAAAAAATGGACAAGGTGAACAGGGATTTTTTCCCTTGATGATGTAATTTGTGATAGAATAGGACGTGAACCTATGAATAAGGAGAGAAAAAATGTCATGACGCAGATCATTGCCATCGCCAACCAAAAGGGGGGTGTCGGTAAGACAACAACAAGTATCAACCTTGCAGCCTGTCTTGCAAACACGAGAACGAGAGTCCTCCTTGTGGACCTTGATTCCCAAGGAAATGCAACAAGCGGCCTTGGAATCGATAAAAATACCCTTGAAAAAGATATGTATGATGTCCTCATCCATGGAATCCATATGGATAAGGTCGTTGTAGAAACAAAATGGAAAAATCTCAGCGTGGCTCCGGCTACAATGAACCTGGCCGGCGCGGAGATTGAATTGATTGAGAAGAAAAACCGGGCCTTAAGTCTAAAAAAACAGTTGGATAAGGTCAAGGAAAGTTATGACTATGTCCTAATTGACTGCCCGCCTTCCTTAAGCTTATTGACTATCAATGCCCTTACAGCGGCAGACTCAGTACTGATTCCCATCCAGTGTGAATTCTACGCCTTGGAAGGGGTCACTCAGCTCATCCAGACCGTTGATCGTATTCGGGAAACAAGCAACCCTAATCTTTCCGTAGAAGGAATTGTCATGACCATGGCGGATACGAGAACGAACCTTTCCAATGATGTTGTGACAGCCGTCCATGAGCATTTCCCAGATCTTCTTTATAAGACGATGATTCCTCGCAGTGTACGCCTTGGAGAAGCACCTAGCTACGGGGAACCCATCATTGCCTATGATCCGAAATGCAAGGCTTCTGATGCATATCGGGCTCTATCAAGGGAGGTGAAGCGCCGTGCCAAGTAAAAGAGGATTGGGGAAAAATGGTCTTGATGTGATGTTTGAACCGGTCAAGAAAGTGGTCAAAGAACGGCAGGCGGGTGAAAATGTAGGGGAATTGGCTGTTAAAAACTTAATTCCCAATCCCTACCAGCCGCGTCACACTTTTGATGAAAAGGCTTTGGAAGAACTTACCCAATCGGTTCAGGAAAGCGGCATTATCCAACCCCTTATTGTCCGCAAAAAGGGGAGAACCTATGAAATTGTTGCCGGAGAGCGCCGTTGGCGAGCTGCCAAGGCAGCGGGGCTCGTCAAGGTTCCTGTTGTCATCCGTGATTATGATGACGCCACTATGATGGAAGTCGCTCTTGTTGAAAACATGCAGCGCAGCGATCTTGACCCCATAGAAGAGGCTCGGGGCATCAAGAATATGATGGACGCTCTTAAGGTCACTCAAGAAGAAGCGGCCAAACGCCTTGGTATGAGCCGGGCTGCTTTGGCAAACAGTCTGCGGCTTTTAAAGCTTCCTGAAGGAGCGGCCCAACTGGTGACGGATAAAAAATTGACTGCGGGTCAAGTTCGTCCGCTCCTTAGTTTGACGGATCCCCAGCAAATTGATAAGCTCGCGCTTCGTGCAGCAGAAGAAGGTTGGTCTGCTCGTATGGTAGAAGAATACGTTACCGGTGAAAAGGAAGGCCTTTCTGAAAAGGAACAAGCTGAGAAACTGGAAGCCCAACAGACCGCTAAAAATGGAAAAAAAGCGAAGGATAAAGCAAGACGGTCTGTCAAGGAAAGTCAAAGCATCTATGTGAAGGCTATCCAAGAAGATCTAACCCAATATTTTGGGACAAAAGTCAAGGTCCAGCCTGATAAGAAGGAACATGGAGGCCGTATCGTCATTGAATACTATAATGAAGGCGATCTGGAACGGGTCATGGAACTTCTAAAAAAAGAAGGACCTGCTTTGCAAGAAGAAGGAAAACCGTTTACGGTGTAGGTGAAGCATCATGATGGGAACAGGTACGGTGGTCAATGCTGTGGCCATTGCTGCAGGTGGAGCTCTGGGTCTTTTGGCGGGACGCGGCATCAAAGTTCGGTACCAGGAGACCGTTATCCATGGACTGAGTCTCTGTGTAATGGTCCTGGGACTCAAGATGGCTCTTGCTGGGCAGCATACCCTTTTTGTCATTTCTGGTCTCGTCCTGGGAATCCTCGTAGGGGAGGCGCTGAATATTGAGGGAAAACTGGAACAAGTAGGCCTTTATCTGGGAAAACGGTTTTCCCAAAAAGGGGAGACCGGAGCCTTTGCAAAAGGATTCTTAACGACAAGCCTTATTTATTGTGTTGGTGCCATGGCTATTGTTGGATCCATTCAAGATGGATTAAATGGGGATGCATCAACGCTGTATACAAAAGCGATGATTGATGGTCTGAGCGCCATCATGTATGGTGCCAATATGGGAGCGGGGGTTATGGCATCTGCTTTATCTGTCTTTTTTTATCAAGGGACACTGACACTTCTTTCCAGTTTCATTGGACCTTTTGTTACAGATGCAGTGGCCCAAGAGATTTCGGCAGCAGGGGGAATCCTTATTTTTGGTATCGGACTTACAATGTCAAAGATAATAACGATGAGGGTAGGAAATATGATTCCTGGCCTATTTATTGTTGCCGTTATGACGTATTTTTTTGGATAGGAATGAAGACTTGTCAATTTCTTCTCTAAGGAGTATAATGGACGGGTACATCGGGGTTATAGCTCAGTTGGTTAGAGCGCATCGCTCACATCGATGAGGTCTACGGTTCGAACCCGCATAACCCCACCAATTGAATCCCTATAGGGCACGCGGAAGCGGCCCTTTTTTTATAAAGAAATGGGGCCCAGTGGATCAACCACTGGGCCCCATTTCTTTTCGCATGCTGGCAAAGGGGAAAATTATTTGACAGGAATTTTTTAAAGAACTCTCATCTCAATACTTGCGTAAAAATCATTTCTCAATGGATTTTTCTTAAAATACGACTCAATCTATAAGGAAAACAATAAAAACGCTCAGAAAGGATTTTTGAAGGGATATGAGGAATCCCTCAAAAATAAGAAGATTCTTCTCTCCCTATTACCCCATCCATCATTTTGTTCATTTTGCAGATAGTTCAGGATAGGGAGTAAAGGGATGAGGCGATTTGTCATGGCAGCCAATCATCTTTTCCATCCAAATCATATCATAATAGCGACCGAATTTAAATCCACATTGATGAAAGCGCCCGACAACTGTATAGCCTAGGTGCTCATGGAAGTGAGGACTATCTAGGCTTAAAAAGGGATCTGCTTTCTTTTCGTTTGATGGATAGGCGATGCAGGCATTTAGATTTAGGATTCCCATGGATTGAGCAGACTTTTCGAGAGCTTGGTAAAGGGCTTTTCCTACTCCATGATGTCGCATATTCTTTTTTACATAGATGCTGGTTTCTGCACAGTGGCGGTAAGCAGATCTGGGATTAAATGCGCTTAAGTAGGCATATCCTACGACTTCTTGGTTTTCTTCACAGACAAGGTAAGGATATTGCTGAAGGGTATGGACGATCCGCTCTCGAAATTCCTTTAAAGAGGGAACCGTTTTTTCAAATGTTATGGCTGTTTCTTGGATATAAGGAGCATAAATCAAACGCAAAAGCGCAGCATCATCCGGACTTGCAGGACGGATGACAAGAGGAGGGAATGAAACAAAGGGCTTCATCGATTTCATCTTCTTTCAGTATTAGATTAGAATCATTATAGCACGCGGAAAAGCAATGGAACCCATATATTTTTTTTATCTAGGACGGAGCCGGATAGAAGGCCGTAAGGATAATAAAAAAGGGCTTGTCAAAAGCGGCAATGTCCGGTATACTAATCATGTTAGATTAAACTAACTAAAACAAAAGATAGTAAGTGAAGGAAACTTGGAAACTTTGCTTACTCCTTTCTTTTGGTGTAAAAGGAGGAAACAATGAAAAAACAATTTGTCACAGCCCTGGTTCTTGCCCTGGGAATCAGCGGCACAGCACTTGCAGCCAATCCTTTTTCTGACGTTCCCGCTGGTCATTGGGCTTATGCCGCTGTTGCCAAGCTGGCCGCGGCAGGGATTGTCGATGGCTATCCTGACGGCACCTATAAAGGCGACCGTACCATGACCCGTTATGAAATGGCCCAGATTGTTGCAAAGGCACTGGCTAAGGGAGCTATCGGTGCTGATGATAAGCTTGTTGGTGAATTTGCCGATGAGCTCGATAATCTTGGAGTTAGAGTAGCAAAACTCGAAAAGAATGCGGATCATGTTCGTGTGACTGGCGAGGTCCAGATGAGCTATGCAAGCAATAAAGGCGGTATATTCAAGGACGATGGGGAAAGCAATTCTGAATCGGACCTGAGAACCCGTCTTTGGTTCACTGGTGAAGTGAACGATAACTGGCACTATACGGCCATGCTTGAAAATCATCAGTATTTTCAAGGCAAGAATGAATCTGGTGACAGTGATACCGATTTCCAGCGAGCCTTCTTGGAAGGAAACATTGGAGTTGTCGGTATCAAAGCTGGCCGCTATGATGAATTCCTCGGCAATGGCAATATCTATGATAGCCAGGTCGACGCGGTTCGGGCGACCGTACCTTTCGGTAATGCCTATCTCACGGCAGCCTATGGAAAAATGGCCAGTGAAAGTGATTTTGGCTGGAACGATGATACGGATGCTTCCGTTGCTGATACGTTCTACCAAGCGGAGTTGGGCGGGACTTGGGGCAACCTCAATCTGGCGGCTTCCTACCTTAAGGCCAAGGACGTTAAATTTGAAGATTTTGGCCTGAATGGTGACAATAAAATTTGGACGGTTGGCGCTGATTATACCGCTGGCAAGCTGAATCTTTCCGGTATGTACCTGAAAGGTGATAAAGATGTCCTTCTTTCCGAATATCGAGACGGCGATGATGACGGTTACGTCGTTGGTCTGACCTATGGCGGTGCTGAGGAAGATAAGCCGGGCAGCTGGGGCCTGATTGCAACTTATTATGATCAGTCTGCTCCGACGGTTATTGCCCACACTATGGATGGTGCATGGGATGCCTTTGCAGGTTATGGCTTCAAAGGCTATAAGGTGGGAGCCAACTTGACCCTTGCCAAGAATATGGTGGCTGAAGTTGACTACTATGATTTGAAGGGCAAACGGGGAGAAACCTCCGATAAACATGCCCGTACGCTCTGGAGCCAGCTCGTTGTTACTTTCTAATGATAAGCTCCCCTTTGGGAATTTTATCTAATATAGGGTCGTTCCTGGAGCGCAACGGGAACGATTCCTGAAAAGGGCAACCGTCTTCATTGCAAGAATCGTGTGCCTGTGTCACCCCAACTTAACATCAATGTTACCTTAAAAAGTCTCCTAGGATGATCCGGGGAGACTTTTTTATTGTTTCACGTGAAACAATATGTTTTGTATATGGCTGTTCTTCCTGATCGTATTTCGTTAAGACAATCAAGGCGGCTTCCTTACAAGGATTTTGCAGGGGCTTACGGAAAGCTTATTCCTTTGTTTAGGCTTTGTTTAGATTCAGCTTTTATACTGATGAAAATCAAGGAATCAAAGGAGTGGTCCCATGAACGTGCTGGTCACTGGAGGAGCCGGATTCATCGGCAATCACACTGTAAGGTATCTAATCGAAAAAGGATATGATGTAACCGTTGTCGACGATCTTTCGCGAGGCAATGCAGGACTGCTTCCTTTGGAAGCTCATTTTTATCCAATCGATATCCTGACGCCTCAGTTTCAGGAATTTATGGCAGCCAGACATTTTGACGCGGTGATCCATTTGGCCGCCCAAATTGAAGTTGCTTCTTCGGAACGAGATCCGCTGCGGGATGCCTCTCTTAATATTGGTGGGACCCTTGCCGTCTTGGAAGGTGCCAGAAAGTCCCATGTCAGCCGGTTCGTCTTTGCTTCTTCCGCAGCCGTTTATGGTCATCCGTCAGAAGCACTCCTGCCGCTGGCGGAAGAAGCGCCTTTATGTCCGCTGTCTCCTTATGGATTGAGCAAGGTGACGGCAGAAAACTATATCCGTATGCTGGCACCTTCTTTTTCTATGGAATGGGTGATTCTTCGCTTTGCCAATGTATATGGAGAGCGGGAAGTCCGTAAGGATCCCGGTGGTGTTATTCAGATTTTTGCCAATCAGATTGCGCGTCATCGCCCCATCACCCTTTTTGGAGCAACTGATCCTACCAGGGATTGGATCTATGTCCGTGACGTAGCCGAAGCTCTTGCAAAGAGCCTTGTAACAACACGTGGTGATGCGGTCTACAATATTAGTACGGGAAAAGAAGTTTCCTTGAAAACGGTACTGGCGATGCTCGAAAGGGCAGCCGGGTACAGTGTTCCTCATGAACAAGGTCCTAAGCGGTACGGAGACATCCATCGTTCCGTGCTGAGCTGCGCAAAGGCAAGGACTTTATTGGCATGGATCCCAAAGATGACCTTGGAAGAAGGACTTTTTCGAACCCTTCGGTTTGCTCAGGATCAAGCCCGTCAGGAGGAAGTTCAGTCATGAAAAAAGAACGTGCTTATCCTTGGCTCCTTTTGGTCTTAGGGGCCATCCTTTTATTTGCCGGGAACCAGGACCTTCTTGTGACCGACCCGGTTGAATCAAATTATGCTGAAACCGCGCTTGAAATGCTTCGAAGTGGGGATTGGTTTTCCCCAATGATCTATGGTCATTATTGGTATGACAAGCCCATTTTTTATTATTGGGAACTGCTCCTTTCCTTTAAGCTATTTGGCGTAACTTCCTTTGCTGCACGTCTTGGTTCTGCTTTATTTGGCCTTCTAGGGATTGAGCTGTCCTACTTTTTTGTGAAGCGGTTGTATTCAGCTAAACGGGCCATGGCGGCTTCTTTGCTCCTTTTGACCAGTGCTGAATATTTTTACATTGGAAAGGCCATCATTACGGATATGACGCTCTTTGTCTTTTTAGAAATGACACTGATGGCATTTTATCTAGGCTATACGCAGAAGAAATCCAGCTGGTACTATGCGGCCTATACGGCCGCTGCCATCGGGACCTTGGTCAAAGGCCCGATAGGACTGGGGCTTCCTGGCCTTATCATCCTTTTTTTCCTCTGGTGGCGGCGGGACATAAAAGCCTTGGCGCACATGAAACTGGTTTCCGGAGGGCTTCTCTATTTGATCTTGACCGGCCTTTAGTATGGACCCATGACGGTCCTGCATGGTCATGACTTTCTTCTGAATTTCTTTGGCGTCCATAATTTTTTGAGGGCTACCGTTTCGGAACACCCACGCCAAAATGTTTGGTACTACTATTTCTTTGTTTTTCTTTTGGGCTGGGCCCCTTGGTCTTTTACCCTGCCCCTTTCAGGATCAAGGCGGGAGTGGACCCTTAAAATCCGGAATTTCTGCAGGCATGCAGCCTATCAGAAAAAGCTCCCCGAAGTGGATGTTCGGACGGCTTTTTTTGCCTCCTGGGCTTTTGTGACGGTTTTTATCTTTGAACTTGTCCAGACAAAATATATGACCTATACGTTTCCTTATATGCTGCCGTTTGCCGTCTTCTTTTCCTCCTTTTTGGTCCAACATGAACGGCTTGTAAAAGGACTGGCGGGAGGCGCTTTGACCGTGTATCTGATTCTTACTTATATGGTAGCCATCCCGCAATGCCGGAAAGCTTCTGCTTATGATGCGGCCCAGATAGTTAGAACCATGATCAGAAATGACACAACAGTCGTTACCTATGGCGGACGCTATCCGGTTTCCCTTACCTATTATTCGGGTTATGTGGCCAAACGGCTCAAATGGAAGGATGAAATTCCAGAGCTGCTTCCGGGCGCATTGGACTGGAACGCAAAGAACATGATGCCTTTTGCTTCTATAGAATCCCTTTCAGAAGATAAGGACATCCTTGCCGTTGTGCGGAGCGGGGACCTGCAAGATTTTGAGACAGATATTGACGGAATCTGGGAATGCGTCCATGATGATGGAATGTGGATGGTCCTTAGAAAAGTTGTACGATGACCCCGATAAAGGGGATTCCTCTTAGCAGGAATCCCTTCTTTTTGTAGTATAATAAAAAAGTGGATTCCAGCGTGTTTGTGTAGGAGGACGCATGATACATATACGAGATTTTTCCATAAAAAAGCGGCTGCTGTTTTCTAATTTTTTCATGATCATCATCCCCGTGATCTTTATGGCCCTGTTAAGTGCCCTTGTCTTCTTGAGCCTTCAGTTTGGTAATTTGAATCGGTCAACAATCCTCTCCTTTCTTTGGCCGGAAAGTGGGCCGACACTTTCAACCCAATTTGAATTGACCCGGTTCCGTGTCCGAGCCGATCAGTTTAAGAAAAAGAGCAAGGACCTCGTGGACTCTGCCCATCATCTGGAGGCGTTGGGATGTCGGGTGGTCATCGTTGGAAAGCAGGGTGCCATCATCTATCAAACAGAAGATACACAGGGCATGGAAACCCTTTCCCAAGCACTTTCGGAAGCTCCCAGCGGAAGAGGTTCCATCTCCTGGGGGGAAAAGGGCCTTGCGTTCCATTATTTTTCTGATGAGAGTGGGGTCCGTCTTGCCGTAATTGGAGAAGGGCCTTTGGTCGTGGACGGGGAACTGATCGATATCAGTTCCAAGGCTTTACTAAAAAAGAGCTTTTATGTGGTCTGCGGCTTGGTTACCTTGCTGATCCTCATCATTGGCTGGAAGCTGTCCCGGTATCTTGGCAGACAGATCATTGAACCGCTGCAGGTCCTGCAGGTGACGGCCAGTCATATTGCCCAAGGGGATCTTGATACGCCGGTTCCTGTAGATAGCGAAGACGAAATTGGGATGACGATGATGGCCTTTGAACTGACGCGCCGCCAGCTTAAGATGGCACGGGAAACCCGGGATCGATATGAACGGAACCGCAAGGAAATGATTGCAGGAATTTCCCATGACCTTTCAACCCCTCTGACCAAGATCGAAGGGTATGCCTGCGGCCTGCGAGACGGGATTGCAGATACACCGGAGAAAAAAGACCATTATTTTCGGATGATCATTGATACGGCAAGGCATATGGGAAACTTGGTCCAAAGCTTGTTCCTTTTTTCCAAGCTGGACCTGGGGCAGATGGAATACCATATGGAGAAGGTTCCTCTTAAGGCATATTTGGAAGACTATGTTGAGGAACAGTCGGAACACTTCAAGAGCCAAGGACTCTTACTCAAGGTGGAGGCTCCCCGGGAGGAATGCGTAGTCCTTCTTGACCGGATTCAGTTTTCCCGGATTGTAACGAACCTTCTTTCCAACAGCATCAAATATAAGACGGCTGATTTGGGGCATGTGGTCATGAGTTTGTCGGTTCCAAGGAAACAGTGGGTTCAGCTGGCTTTTAGCGATGATGGGCCAGGGGTTGCGCCCAGTGATTTAAGCCATCTGTTTGAAAGTTTCTACCGTACTGATAAAGCAAGGACCAATCCGGCCAAGGGTAGTGGACTTGGGCTTGCCGTCGTACGGGAGCTAGTGAAGGGAATGAAGGGTATCATTTGGGCTGAAAATGAAACGCCCCATGGCTTGAAGATTGTCATGGAGTTTCCATTAGCAAAGGAGGAAGCATGAAAAAGGTACTGATTATCGAGGATGATAAAGGGATTGCTGAACTGGAGAGGGATTATTTGGAAGCCAATGGATTTGAAGTCCAGATGGCATTTACGGGTCTTTCGGGAAAGAAAGCAGCCCTGAGTTCTCCTGTTGATTTGATTCTTTTGGATATTATGCTTCCCGGAGAAGATGGTTTCCAGGTTTGCCGCGAAATCCGAGCAGAAAAAGATATCCCTATCCTGATGGTCTCCGCAAGACAGGAAGATATCGATAAAATCAGGGGATTGGGACTGGGTGCCGACGACTATATTGTCAAACCCTTTAGTCCAACTGAACTCGTGGCCCGGGTTAAAAGCCATATTTCCCGTTATGAACAGCTGACCAATCGGGAGTCTAGTAGGCCCCAAGTGCTTCGCTGCGGAAACCTGGTCATAGACTTATCTTCACATCAGGTCTTTTTACAGGATAAAGAAATCCTTCTTCCCAACAAAGAATTTGAACTGCTTGCTTTTCTTGCCAAGAATCCAGGCATCGTATTCAGCAAGGATACGCTCTTTGAGCGGGTATGGGGCGAAGATTCCTTGGGTGATACCTCTACTGTCTCCGTTCATATCAATCGAATCCGGGAAAAGATTGAGGAGGATTCTTCCAAACCGTACTATATTGAAACGGTTTGGGGTGCCGGTTACCGTTTTCGCCGGTAATGACAAAGAACCCCTGCGCACGCCGCTGCGCAGGGGTTCTTTGTCATTAGAAAAGGAAAATGTTGAAAGGGGGTTCACTCATGCAGTGCACAAGAGAGAAGATAATCGTGGAGGCCCTTCCACTCTCGTGATCTCCATACATGGCATCAAAGGAAGTCGCGGTTCCTTTGATGGTCATACTCTACCATGAAAGAGGAGATTCTACAATAGATTAAAAGGAAACATATAGAGCATCACAATTATTTATTTGTGATATAATAACCTCATCTTGGAGGTGATGTGATTGGATACGGACTCGGAAATGTTTCTCCTTGCCGCGGAGGAACTGAACTTTACCCGTGCCGCTAAACGGGCCTATGTGACTCAGCAGTGCTTGAGTGCCCATATCAAGAAACTGGAAATACGAATGGGGGCGCCCCTTTTTGAACGGGTCCCTTACATGGCGCTGACCCCTGCCGGTAAGGTTCTTTATCGCTCCCTGCGCCGCATTGAATTGATTGAGCGATCCTGCCGGGAAAATATCGAAGCCATTCGGGAAGGTACACAGGGGGAAGTGACCCTTGGCATGAATGCCGGGCGTGTCCAGTTCTTTCTGCCGCGTTTGTATGAAGCATACCATCGAAAATTTCCTCATGTGACGCTGAAGGTGGTCATTGATGATGTGAAAAACCAAGCTCGTCGCCTTCTTGATGGGAAAATTGACTTTCTGGTTGGCGTCAACTGTCCCGTGGACAGGGATCTTGTCTTCACCCCGTTAAAGGAAGAGAAGGTTTTTTTCCTTGCAACGGATTCCTACCTTAAAGCCCACGCCAAAAGTCCAGGCGCTTATCCCAAGACACTGCGGACCGGCATCATCGACATGAAGGAGTATGATACGCTCCCTCTCGTACAGAATGCGGAAGCAAGTACCCTTGTCACCGTTGTGGAGCGTTATGAAAAAAAGCGGAACCTCGTTCAGGATACGCTTGTGAGGGTCAGCGATTCCAATGCGCAGATCCGGCTTTGCGGGACGGGGCTTGTAGGGATGTACCTGGCGGAAAGTCTTGTCGAAATGGCCCGTTTCCACGGAGCGGAAACAGCGGGAAATCCCCTGCGTATTCTTGCCATCAAGGAGCTGACAGAAACCTTGCGTCTTGATCTTGTCACGCACCGTGAGGCAGATCAACCGCTTTATATCCGTCAACTGGAAGTCATGATCCGGGATGTGTTTGCCTCTGCTAAGGCCTGATCTTGAAAGGATAGACGCTTAGGACAAACCGCTGAGCGGCAGACGAAGGAAGCGATTTATCCCTGCATTGTCTATTCTTTGTGGTACAATGAAAAGAGAACATCGTTACGATAGAAAGAAGGAATTGCTATGAATCAAAGACTGACAGCCCTTGTTCTTTGCGGCTTTCTTGCCGCTCCTTCCCTTAGCTTTGCCGCCGCCGCTTCCCCTAGCGCGTCTAAAGACGCGGCTCCGGCAGCTGCAGTAAAAAGCAGTCCGAAGGAGGAGGTTGGCGTCTTCCAGAAAGACCATGTCCTCATTGTAAACGGCAAGACCCTTGATGCCGCCTCATTGCCAACGCCAGTTCTTGTGCGTCAAAAGGAAACCATGGTTCCACTGCGTCTTGTGGCAGAAGCATTGGGGTATACTGTTTCCTGGAATCCAGAAACGGCATCTTCCAAACTGGACATGAGTATTGCGTCCATGGAATTTCGTCCTGGTGAAACCCTCTATCAGAGAAAAGGCAAGCTTAAAGTTATAAACCTTGATGCCGCGTATAAATTTACGAATGCGCCCCAGGTCGTTGAGGGCGTGACATACGTTCCCGTGTCCCTTTTTGGTGTCTTTTTCAATGAGGTAAAGATTGAAGGCAAAACGATTTCCATTACCGTACAAAAATCCCAGCTTCAGGATGCGGCACGTCTGTTAACAGAAGCCGCTGCTGAAAAAAGCCAAACACAAGCCCCCAATCCCATGGTGGAATACAGCTCCCTGACCGAAATGGAAAAGAAGGTGGGGCATACGATTAAGGTACCGGCTTCTTTGAAAAATAAAAAGGTTGCTGGCATGTATCTCTTTTCGGATGGCCTTGCCCAGATCAACTATGCAGATGGATCCCTGTACAGGACACAAAAGGGATCGGCTGGTGATATCAGTGGGGATTACACCAAGTATGCCGTTGATACCCATTGGATCGATGGTTCCTATAAAATCCGCGGCCGCGGTGATAAAGATGCCTACCGGACCCTTACTTGGGAAGATGGCATCTATACCTATTCCTATCATTCCCAGAGCGCGCTGACCAAAGCGGCTGCCAATCAAATCGTTCGTGGAAAATAACGCCTTGTGCCTTAAGGGGCTGTGAAGCTGTATGAGCTTTTCATCGTTTCACAGCCCTTTTCATTTGTTTTTAAAATTTTTATGACATGTAATAAGATGTTCAAGTTTCTTTCATAGGGACTTCATGCGTTCCCTCTATGATAAGGTTCAACAACACGGATTCAATAAAACGGGCAGATCCCGTTACCTTATCCGGAAAAAGGGAGGAATCTTATCATGGATGAGAAAAAAATTGAAAAATGGGAATGTGTGTCAAAGAAAATGACCGCCCTTTGCAAAAAAGGGTTTTCACCCCGCAACCTTAAGAAAGGGGCAGCCGTGGTTGTTCTTGTTGCTGTAGCTGCGGGAGCAGGAAAGGTGACCTTGAAAAAGATGCGTTTTGACCGTCGGCAGGCGGAAGCTGCTGCCAAAGTGGAACTTGCCCAAAAACTGGCAGTGGAGCGAAATGAACCCCTTCTTTCAAGTGACGAAGTGCTCGGTAAGATTGCGAGCCTGCTCGGTACTGATGAAGGGAGCGTTACGCTGAAAGGACTGCGCTTTGCAGAGGCAAAACCTGATCTGCGGGAGCACAAAGAGCATAAAGATAAAGAAAAAAGGGATCATGACCGCAAGTTCTTCAAAAAAGATCATGACAATCATGACCCTGTAAGGGGAGGGGAGGACCCAAGGACGCCTCAATTGACCCCTCAGGAAGGCCCCAATAAGGCATCTGATCAGGCCCCCGCTCCTACGGGCGGCAATCCTGCTGATTTTGCTGCACCGACTGCACAAAACAAGGCACTTCCTCCTCAAGGCATGCAGCCTATGGCAGGACCGATGGGTTCCCATCGTCCTGTATTCTACGAAGCCAGAGTGGATCAAGGAAATATGAGCTATGAGTTCCTTCTAAACGCACAGACTGGGGAAATCCTCCACAGCAAGGTTCATCAAAAGGGCATTGTGGAAAAGCTTTTTTCCTGATGCCTCAAGGGTAATGAGCACCATCTCCTTGCCTATGCTTTTGGAGCATGGGCAAGGATGAAAAAGAAGTATTGGAAATGGGTATTCAATCTCTTTATACTCAAAGGCAGCGATATCTGTGCAAAGGACTGCGTAATCAATAAGGAGTTGAATCTATATGGAGAAAAAGATTGTCCAGACTGCTGGACGGACCCAATTAGGGGATTTTGCCCCGCTTTTTGCCGAGGCCAATGATGATTTTCTTTTTGGCAAGGTGTGGAACGACCCCAGTGTGGATGTCAAAACGCGCTGCATTATTACGGTGACGAGCCTTGTGTCCATGGGGATAACGGATGGATCCTTGTCTTACCATCTCCAAAATGCCAAGAATCATGGTGTCAGCAAAGCGGAAATCGCCGGTATCTTGACCCAGGTTGGCTTTTATGCGGGCTGGCCCAAGGCCTGGGCTGCTTTTGGACTTGCTGGGGCTGTATGGAAAGATGCGGCTCCCGCCCTTACTGAAAAGGAGCGGTTTGCTCAAGAGCTCATGTTTCCGATTGGTGGGCCAAATGACGCCTATGCCAAATATTTCAAGGGGCAAAGCTATCTGGCCCCTGTTTCGACGGAACAGGTTCCCATTTACAATGTGACCTTTGAACCTAAATGCCGGAATAACTGGCATATCCACCACGCCGATAAAGGAGGGGGCCAGCTTCTCATCTGTGTCGGCGGAAAAGGTATCTATCAAGCTTGGGGGAAGAAACCTGTCCTCATGCTGCCAGGATCGGTCGTTCACATTCCAGCGGGGGTCAAGCACTGGCATGGTGCCGTGGCCGATGCCTGGTTCAGCCATCTGGCCATGGATCCCGAAGGTGTCAATACATCCAATGAGTGGCTTGAGGAAGTGTCGGATGCGCAATATGAAAAAACTTTGGCTGCTTTAACGTAAATCGAAGGCAGGCCGGAATCAGACGGTGGGGAACTTGCTGAACGGGGGTTATGAAGAAAGAAGGTCCTCATCATGAAAAAACTCATTCTCTTCTTACTGGGATGGGGCAAAGCCGGCGACACGTGGCTGCAGTAATGAAAATGTCCTGTATATGCTTTTTTCTTATGAATAGGGCTCCGCTAAAAAAGATCCTTTTTAGCGGAGCCTTGTTTATGGAATTTGCTGCCAAGCTTCTTTGAGAAGGGAAAGAACCTGCCGAAGCTGAGGCTTTGTGTGGGCTGCTGAAAGCGTGAGACGCAGCCTGGCGGTACCCATGGGAACAGACGGCGGTCGGATAGCAGATAGCAGGATGCCTCTTTCCTTGAGAAAGGCATCAATGGCGGCTGCTCTTTCTACAGACCCAACTATAATGGGAATCAGGGGCGTTATTCCTGGAAGAACGGGGAGCTTCAAGGTGTGGAGTTCCTCCCGCATGAACCTTGTGTGTTCGCGCAGTGTTTTCATGAGGATGGGCCCTTCTTCCTGAAGGACTTGGAGTGCGGCATAAGCCGCCGCTGTATCATGGGGGCTGATGAAGGTGCTAAAAACAAAGGGCCTGGCGCGGCAAGTAAGGTAGGCAATGATTTCCTTGGAGGAAGCCACATAGCCTCCTTCTGAGGCGAGGCTTTTACTGAGAGTCCCTGTTTGGATATCGATGGCGCCTTGAAGACCAAAATAGGCTTCCGTTCCTCTTCCACCAGGTCCAATGACGCCTTCTGCGTGGGCGTCGTCCACCATCAGGAGCGTTCCATATCGATTTTTGAGCGCTGCCAGTTCCGGCAGCCTGCAAAGGTCGCCATCCATACTGAAAACGCCGTCTGTAACAATGAGTTTGACAGCTGTTTGATTGCTGGCGTAGGCAGCCAGCTTTTGTTCCAGGTCCGTCATATCATTATGACGATAGACGATGACCTCGGCGCCGCTGATCCGGCAGCCATCGATGATGCTGGCATGGTTCAGCTCATCACTGAAAACAAGGTCACCTTTTTTGAGAAGTGTGTAGAGGGCGCCTAAGTTTGCCAGGTAGCCGGTATTGAAAAGAAGCGCTGCTTCACAGCCTTTGAAGCGGGCAAGATTTTTTCAAGGTCACTTCCTCGGGCGATTCCTCCTGAAATGAGGCGCGATCCCGTGGAGGACGTTCCCCCTTTTATCAAGGCGTCAGCCGCGGCCTGCAGTACTTTTGGATGGTGGGTCAAGCCGAGATAATTGTTGCTTGAAAAGACGGTATAGATCTGGCCGCTGCGGCTTCTTGCCGTAACGGGACCAATCATGTCAAGGTCTGTGATGGTCCGCGCAAGACCGGCTGCGTGCAGGGTGCGGAGCCTTTTTTCGACGCGGTGCCGAAGGCGTGCTCCAGAGGAGCTGGCAAGGGGAGCATGAGAATATGTGGATTGCAATGGGGAACCCTCCTTAGATCGATAGGATAGGAGTAGTATAGCCCCAATCAAAAAATATGTATACCGTTTTAATAAATAAGGTTAACGCAAATAGAAAAGAAAATACAGGGGAAAGACTGGCTTTCCCCTGTGGTTGCTAGACCTTACCTTCAGTTTTTCTCTAGGGCCGGATTGGCAAGGCTCCACATAAGTTTGGTGACGGCTGCTTCCAAGGTCATGGGACCGCCTGATTCGACCCCTGCTTGGGCGGCGAGGATCCCCATGGGATAAAGGGACAGGTCAACTCCATCAAAAAGGCACTGGGAGACACAGACCATACGTACCCCGGCCTTGATGGCTCGGCGGATGGCGGGCAGGAGGTTATCCCGGCCTGTATTGACGCCGCCCGCGCCATAGCATTCAAGGACGATGCCCTTGTAGCCGCGTTGGACCGCATAGTCGATGATGTCAGGTTTGAGTCCAGGCGTGACCGTAAGTGCCATGACTTTTTCTTCCATCTTGCTTTCAACACGGAACCCTCCCACATTCCGTCGGTCGGGGAGGTTCTTTTTAATGCCGTTTTTATCAAAAAAGAGAACCGGTGCTTCATTGACGCTCTCAAAAGCATTGAAATTGCGGGTAAAGATTTTTTTGCAGCAGTCGCCTTTGATGACTTTATTGCCAAAGGCGACAAATACGCCGGGAAGGCCGCTTGACGCGATGGTAAAGGCCAGTTCCAAGTTGCTGCGGGCATCGGAGTTGGATAGTGACAAAGGTACTTGTGAGCCGGTGAGGACGACTGGTTTTCCCAGATTTACAAGCATGTAGGAGAGCGCAGAGGCTGTGTAGGCCATGGTATCCGTTCCATGGGTAAGGACGAAGCCATCATATTCCGTATAGTTATCCCCAATAAGGGTCGCCCAGCTGCTCCAGTCTTGCGGGACCACATTGCTGGAATCGATCTTGGTCAGGTCTTTTACGGTAATTTCTCCAAGCGTGCGCAGCTCAGGGACGGATGTAAGGATGTCATTGCCGGAAAGGGTAGGCTCCAGGCCATCTTCCGTGGCAACGCAGGAAATGGTGCCGCCTGTCGTCAAAAAGAGGATTTTTTTCATTTCGATGTGGGGCAGGATACCCCGGCTTTTTAGTTCGGGGAGAAATGCCCCATTCACCTCACTTTCCAAAATAAATAGATTTCCAGTAAAATAATGATTACAGCAAACTCGGTGATATCACATGAGAACGAGTAAGGCACCAGATCTGCAAAACCAAATAAAGATGGTAACCCTTCGCAGCGTCTGCCCCTCTAACAGGAAATCCTGAATCGGCAGATGACAGAAAAATCCCGTCAAGGCTGTAAATTTGTTCCTCCATATGTTCTTGACCATTGGTCTTGGGACGTGCTCCTGCCCTTCCATAAAGAGCGGCGAAAGCCAGCAGTGAACCAATCGGAGCTCTTTTAAGGATGAGAAACAGTCTTATTATATCATAAGTAGGTCTTTTATGACCGATTTGGGAAAAGGACAATAATGGCAATCATGGTGTTTAGAAGGAAGGCCCAGAGGACCTTCCTTCATCCCAATTTTGTTCTTACCCTCCTTTTTTATTATTTTGATGACATCTGATATAATCCATTCTATGGGAGATCTTCCCTTGTCCTGATATTCGTGCCGTCAACACTATCTTAACAATAGGGGGCTCTCCTTTATTTTGCAAGTATTATGTATACCCTATCAAGAAACATTTTACGCTTAGGGAAAGGCCCCTTTCCTCCGCTCCGTTCTTTTGATAAAATATAACTTATAGGGGAACTCTGGGGAATCAGGGTTCCTTCTTTCTTTTTTTGGGGAATGGCCCCAACAGAAAATGAGGTGAGAAACATGGAAAAACAAAGACTGTGGATCAGGTGGCTTGGAGGGAGCCTTTTGACGATTTCCCTGCTTTTTTTCAGCAACGGGAACGTAAGTGCGGCGAAAATTCTTACAAAATACGGATCCCTGCCGCTTTACAGGGAAGATCTCATGCCCCTTACGGTAGAGCGTCCTTCTTTTTATGATGACCCGCCCCTTTGGACCATCCGGCTGCGCAATCAGCCGCAGGGACTGTTGGCGCCTGAAACTGGATTTTATCGTCCTATTTATGGCATCATGCGCAGGAGGACCCCTGTCTTTCGCATGGTACGGCCCCTCCTCCCGCCCCAAAGCGCCCACCTTCCTACGGCTGTGGGGCCCGAGGAAAAGCAGCCATTTTTGGTGCGCCAGCCCCGTCCCTACAGCGGCACGCCCCAGCGTCAGGCTGCCTCTTTTCCTTCAAGACCGGGGGCTGTCCAAATTTTTGTCCCTAAACCTTGAGTCTCAAAGTAGGATGGGAATCGGGGGAAGTTTCCGCAGGAAGTGCCCTGCTTATGCTATAATAAAAGATAATCTATCCCAATTTGGAACATCCCATTGGGCCTGGGGCCCATAGCACGCAAAGGACGGTGGAAAGATGAAGCTTTCCCAGCTTAGAAAAGCATATTTGATGGACCTTGCGAGCCGTTTTACAGGTCCGTTCCATAAGAAAAAGGCTGCCTCTTTTCGCACGGACGCGGTCAAACCAACTGCCCCTGCCTCCAAGATTCCCCATGATGTCTATGGTGAACTTGCTTTTCGTTTTTTGGAAGCCTGGCAGAAAGAAAAGGAACAAAAAGTTCGGATTTGCCTTTTTGGGCAGCCCGGTGCCGGCAAAAGTTCCCTTATCAATGAACTGATAGGGGAGAAAAAAGCCAAGGTTGGAACCGGGACGGATACGACCAAGGAGGCCCAAGTCATCGAATCGGGAAGTGTTGTCTACGTGGACCTGCCTGGCTATGATACGGCGCGTTTTCCCCAAAAAGGCTATTTCAGCCATTTTGATCCCCTCCAATACGACCTTTTTCTCTGCATTTTTTCGGGCAAGCTTACGGAGGCTGATACAGAGTTTTTTTCCCGTCTCCAGCGGCTGGGCAGGGTCTGCCTTTTTGTGCGCAATAAGATCGATGGGCTTTATGCTCCTTTTCGGTCCTTAAAAAGTCTTGAAGAGGAAATCCAAAAAGATGTCCGTCATCAGGTAGGACCTTGTGCTCCGCTTTATTTTACGAGCTGCCGAAAGGATTGGGGCAATGCCCAAAAACGAGGCATCCCGAATCTTCAGGAAGCCATCATGGATCATTTGGAGCCGGCTTTGAAAGACCGGTATGCCCGTCATGCAAAAGCGTATACGGAGCATACCCTTCTTTTGAAGCGTCGGGCGGCAGACCGTCGGGTGCGTAAGTATACAGCCATGGCGGCCGCCAACGGCCTTAATCCTGTTGTCGGTATGGATGCTGTTATTGACGCGCGTATCCTCAAGGAAATGTATCAGGGAATCCGGACGGATTTTGGCTTAGGGAAATGGGATCTTCCTATCGAAGGAAACCGAGTAAATCTTGTAAAAAAAGTGGCCGGTGGGGTTACAGGCGAGCGCGTGACCAAGGGCCTGAGCCTCCTCTTACGCAAACGGGCCGGAGAGAAGGCAGCCAAATTTATTCCCCTTGCCGGGGCCGCTGCCGCTTCATTGATGAATGCGGGCAGTATGTATTATGTTGGAAAAGAATATGTCAGGATCTGTTACGAGTATGCCCGCAGACGGCTCCAGACAGAAATCGAGTGGGGGACCCATGAGCACAGAACGTGAAGATATCAAGAAAATTGAAAAAGAAATTGATGAGGAGAATGTGCGCATTGTCCTTTTTGGCCAACCTGGAAGCGGGAAATCAAGCCTGATCAATGCCGTCTGCGGACGGGAGGCTGTAAAGATGGGTGAACTGATGGAACCGACGACCGACGCTGTGGTTGTGGAAAATGGGGATGTGACGTTTATCGATCTTCCTGGCTATGGAACGGATGGATTCCCGGAAGAAGCTTTTCTCGAACGGTTCCGGCCTTTTCAATACGACCTTTTTCTCTGCGTCTTTTCTGATAAGCTGCGGGCTGCTGACACACGGCTATTCTGCATGTTGGAAGCCCTGAAAAAGCCCTGCATCTTTGTTCGCAGCAAAATTGACTTGATCTATGAGGAAGGCCGGACCTTGGAAGAGTGTGAGGCCGTTATCCGCCGTGATGTGGAAACGCAGCTGGGTACGCGGGATATCGATCTGGTTTTTGTGTCGGCCCGTAGGGATCGGCCGGTGGGCATCGATGTCCTGAATGATGTCATCATGAGCAAGATGAATGAAGCTCGGAGAGAAAAATATATCCTGACAGCTGAAGCGCGGACAAAGGAACAGCTTGAGGCCAAAAAGGCGGCGGCCATGACTTTTGTCAAGCGCAGTGCTACTTATTCTGCGTATAATGGACTCAATCCTATCATCGCTGTTGATGCGGCTGTGGATTTTATGATCTTGTATCAGCTTTATAACAACATTCGGGAGACCTTTGGCATTACGGAAGAAATCATTGCGTCAAGCAAAAAAGTGTCTGATAAGGATAAACGCCTTGTCCTAGGCGGCATGAGCAGGGAAGGCATCAATCTTATCCTAAAGAATGCAGGTCGGCAGCTCGTGGCCCGGACCTTTCTCAAAGTCGTTCCCGTTGTGGGGCAGGCGACGGCGGCCCTTATTGGCTACAAACTTGTGAACAAGACGGGCCGTGATTATGTCAATGCCTGTTATGAACTTGCCCGGGAGCGGCTGCTGTCGGCCCTTGATGCCCGGAGATCATAACAAGGAAAAGAGGTAGCAGTATGGAACAGACAGCATATCTTCCCCATAACTACGAGGAAAAACTAAAGGCCCTCAATGCCGTGATCTGGGACGCGGCTGAACTGAAATTTGCCGAGACAAAATCGGCTAAGGCCATGACGGATTTTCTGCGTCAGGAAGGCTTTACCGTAAAAGAAGGTCTTGCTGGCATGAAAACCTCCTATGTAGCGGAATTTGGGTCTGGGCATCCCATTATCGGCATCCTCGCCGAATATGACGCCCTGTCCGGTCTTAGCCAAGAACTTGACGTGGCAGAAAAAAAACCACGGTCTGGGACCTCGTGCGGACACGGCTGCGGCCACTGTCTTTTGGGAACGGCCGCCATTGGAGCTGGTCTTTTGCTCCGGGATTATTTAAAAGCCCATCCTGACAAGGGGACGGTGCGGGTCTATGGCTGTCCTGCCGAAGAAGGCGGAAGCGGGAAGGCCTATATGGCGAGGGAAGGCCTTTTTGACGATGTGGATGCTGCCTTTACGTGGCATCCGGCAACGATGAATGCTGTTGCAACAGGCAGTAACCAAGCCAATATCCAGGCGGCCTTTACCTTTACCGGTCAGGCTTCCCACGCGGCAGCCTCTCCAGAAAAGGGCCGCAGTGCCCTTGACGCGGTGGAACTGATGAATGTGGGCGTGAACTATCTTCGGGAACATATGGCAGATTATGAACGCGTCCATTATGCAGTCCTTGATACGGGCGGGGTTTCCCCGAATGTCGTTCAGGAGCATGCCGAGGTTCTCTATCTTATCCGCAGCAAGAGCAACGCCGAAGCGAAACGGCTTTATGAAAGGGTACAGAAGATTGCCCAAGGGGCAGCTCTTATGACGGAAACATCCGTTTCCCTCCGTTTTGACAAGGCCGTATCAAATTTGGTGCGGAACGATACGCTTGCAGCGGTTATGCATGAAGCCATGGTGGAAGTGGGCGCACCGAAACGCACGGCGGAAGAAAAAGCGTATTTGGAAAAATTCCAAAAGACCGTGCCGGAAGAAAATATCCTTCATGATCCGGGTATGACGCCCCTTCTTGATCGGGAGTTTTTGGAAAATCTTATCAAGAAGGATCGTTTTGGAGAATTCATTGTTCCCTTCCAGCCCAATTCCATTACCCAAATGGGATCGTCTGATACAGGGGACGTAAGTTATGTGACTCCTCTTGCCCAGTGCTACACGGCAACCTTCCCTATTGGTACAACCGCTCATTCCTGGCAGTGGGTGGCTATGGGTCAGAGTCCAGTAGCTCTTTCGGGGATGTACTACGCGGCTCGCGTCATGGCGGAAAGCACGAAGAAAGTCATGGAAGAGCCTGCACTTCTTGACCGGGCCAAACAGGAACTGTCCGGCCGGCTGGGTGGAACATCCTATGAATGCCCCATCCCCAAGGATGTGTGGCCAACTAAATACACCCAACATAAATAATGGAAAAAGAGGCGCCTTAAGGAGCCTCTTTTTTATGCGCTAAATCGTCCAATTATTTTTGCAAGTGGGACTATTTCCCTATCCATTGAATCCCTGGAAAAGGTGGCCTACAATAGAGGAGAACTGTACGTGAAAGAAATACATATTGTGAAAGGAGCTTTGCTATGAATCCTGAAATCAATGCTCGAAAGATTGCCATTGTTGGCTGCGGTATGGTCGGGGCTACAAGTGCCTTTGCCCTGATGGAACAGGGACTTTTTTCGGAACTGGTCCTTGTCGATGTGAACCGGGAACGGGCGGAAGGGGAAGCCATGGATATCGGTCACGGCATGATCTTTGCGTCCCCTATGAACATCTACGCTGGAGACTATGATGATATCATGGATGCCTCCATCATTGTCATTACGGCGGGCGCCAGCCAGAAGGTGGGCGAAACGCGCCTTGATCTGGTAAAAAAGAATGCCGCCATTTTTAGCTCGATCATTCCTGAGATTGCCAAACGCAATTATCAAGGCATTCTCCTTATCGTGGCCAATCCCGTTGATATCCTGACCCATGTCGCGCAAAAGCTGTCCGGCTTTTCTCGGAGCCGCGTCTTTGGGAGCGGGACCGTCCTTGATACGGGCCGCCTTAAATATCTTTTGGGTCAGCACCTAGACGTGGATCCTCGGAACATTGATGCTTATATCATCGGAGAACATGGTGACAGCGAAATCCCGGTTTGGAGCAGTGCCTATGTATCCGGTATGCCGCTCAGCCGCTTCTGCGAATTTCGCGGCCATCATGACCATAAAGCCTCCATGGAGCACTTGGCTCAGTCTGTCAAGGATAGTGCTTATGAAATCATCAAGAAGAAAAAGGCAACCTATTATGGCATTGCCATGGGGGTGCGCCGTATCTGCAGTGCCATCATCCGAGATGAAAAGAGCGTGCTTCCTGTATCCGTTTATCTTGATGGGGAATTTGGCCTTTCGGGAGCAACCCTCAGCGTGCCTGCCATCGTAGGGGCCAAGGGGATTGAAAAAGTGGTTCCCATTTCCCTGAGCAAAGAAGAAGGAGACGCCCTGCAAAAGTCTGCCGAGATCCTTAAGGAAACAGCGGCCACAATTGGATATTGAGGCCATTTGAAAGCAAGGAAAAATCGCCTGATTCCTCCTAAAAAAGCGTTCCAAGTGGTGCCTGATATGGTATAATACCGGTTATGACTGATGTAGATGGTTAGATCTTGGAGGGATAGCATGGAGAAGGATAGGCCCATTGGTGTCATTGATTCCGGTGTCGGCGGCCTGACGGTCCTCAAATGGCTGCAGAAGAAAATGCCCCACGAGCAGTTTATCTTTATCGGGGATACGGCCCGTACGCCTTACGGGGATCGGCCGCGGGAAGAAATCCAGCGGTTTGTGAAGGAAATGACCGATTGCTTGGCCCGTCGGAAGATCAAGGAACTGGTTGTTGCCTGCAATACCATTACGGTTCTTGGCCTTGATACGATTCGCAATGGCTATGACTTTGATGTGATTGGCATGGCTAAGGGGGCGTCCAATATCAGGGAAGTCACCCATAACAATAAAGTCGGCTTTTTTGCGACGGACTTTACGGTTTCCACCGGGGCCCATAAGCGGGAAATCGAGCGTCTTGACCCCGGTGTTGAAGTGTTTGGCCTTGGCTGTCCAAAACTTGTGCCGCTCATTGAAAGTGAAAAATTTGGTCGTCCGGAAATGCAGGAAGCCATCAAGGAATATGTGGATGCCATGAAGGTCCATGGGATTGATACCCTCCTGCTGTCCTGTACGCACTATCCTTTCCTCCACGATGAGATTGCGGCCGCTTTTGGACCTCAGGTGACGGTCCTTGATCCAGCGGAAATGACGACGGATGAGGCTATTAAGCATCTCAAAAACAAAGGACTCCTCAAAACAGAAGGGGAAGGATCCCTGGAAGTTTGCTTTACGGCGGATCTTGCCCGTTGCAAGCGGCTTGCTTCCCGTATGCTTGACCTGGCCCATGCCCGATTTCACCTGATTGACCTTGAGTCCTGATTTGCGAAAAAATAAAGAGAAGGCTTGACCAACATCAGGGAATATGATAAAATTCATTCGTTAGTGCTACTGTAGCTCAGTTGGTAGAGCGGCTGATTCGTAATCAGCAGGTCGCAGGTTCAAATCCTGTCGGTAGCTCCATCTTAAAAGATTGGCCCCCGGTTTCCGGGGGCCTTTTTAGTGTCGTTTTTCTTTTAAGGCTGCCTATGGATGACACTTATATCCTTCCCAGCAGGGACCGGAAAAGGTGACAATCCTCCGTAAATGGTGTAAAATAAAAAGACGTATCTATAAGGAGGAACACCATGATTCGACGGAAAACTTCAGCCATTGTGGAGTCAGGCATCCTGGCGGCCATTGCGGTGATTTTTACCCTCATCGGCAATTATATTCCCGTTCTCGATGTTATCGTAAGCGTTTGGTGGCCCCTTCCTATCATCTTATGCGGAAGGCGTAATGGACTGATGTGGAGCGTCCTCTGCCTTTTGGTTACCGGTGCTGTTGTTGCTGTCCTCATCAGTCCCCTCCAGGCCGTTACCCAGGTCCTTATTCTGGGCATCTTGGGCCTTGTCATGGGGGAAGGGATGCGGCGTCAGAAGTCCCCTGCCAGTGTCCTCTTATGGGGGAGTCTGGGGGCCCTTTTATCTGTTGTTCTCAGCGGCCTTGCAGCCTATTTCCTCATGGGCATCAATGTGGTGGAATCCTTTACCCATGCCATTGCGGAATCTGTTCAAATGACCAAGGACATCTATGATACGCTGGGGGTTTCCGGAATCATGACCACAGAATCCTTGGAACGGATGCAGCATATGCTGAGTCTCGTCCTTCCGGCTGGACTGCTCCTTAGCTGTCCCATTTCGGCCTTCGTCAATTACTGGGCGGCTCGGAAGGTCCTTTCCCGGTTAGGCGATCCCTACCCTTGGTTCCCTCCTTTTGCCACGTGGACCTTGCCGCGTTGGATCTTGGGAGGGTACGGACTGGGTATGGCAACGCTGCTTTATTTTCGCGGAGATGAGACCGGCTATGGCTTCCTGGGAGGCTACACCCTTTTTACCGTGGCAAGCATGCTGCTCTTGCTGCAGGGACTCAGTGTGGTTCTTTGGTACGTACAGGTTCGGGGAAAACCGCGTTTTTGGTTTCCCTTGGCAGTCCTTACCAGTTTCGTGATTCCCCTTGTTTCCCAGTTCCTCGTGGTCATGGGAGCCATTGAGATGGTAACGGACCAGCGCAAACTGCGCAAAAGATAGGAGAATCGACCATGAAAGACGAAGAACGAGCCAAATTATGGCGTACCCTTCGGGTCGCGGCGGCCATCCTCGGCACCCTTTGTGTCGTCTATGGCTTTTATGTTAACCAGGTGATTTGGACAGCTGCTGGTTTTACTGCTGTCCTTCTCGTCTATTATTTCAGTTCCCGCAGCAGTAAGCTCCGGGAGGCATGGTTCAACCATGCCATGACGACGGTGGTGCGGAATATTGAGCGGGCCAACCATTACGCCGTTCAGCGCCTGCCTGTAGGCATTGCCGTATTTGACCAGGAAGGCCACTTACAGTGGAAAAACCGACTCTTCAATGAGTACATCAATGTGGATGCTCCTTTGGGCTCCCTTTTTGATAAGATCCTGCCACCGCCGGAAAATAATTTTGCGACCCTCCGGGTCCGTGATTCCGATAAGAGCATCAAAATTGGCGACCGCATCTATTCCATGCTGGTCCGTCCCATCCAGACAACAGAAGAAGCTGGCAGTGACACGGGTGTTGTCATCTACCTGTATGATGTGACCAATAAGGAGTGGCAGCAACGCCGCTATGAGGATGAGCGCCCCGTTGTGGCTTATGTCCAGTTCGATAACTACGCCGATGCCCTAAAGGGCCTCAATGAAAGTGACCGGGCAAGCCTGGTGGTTGCCATCACGAAGGCCATCAACTCCTGGGCGGAAGAAGTCAACGGTTATTCCCTTAAGTATTCTGAAGATCTCTATCTTGTAGGCATCAACAGGAAAGGTCTTGTCGATACCATCAATCGGAAGTTTCCCCTCCTTGACAAGGTACGGGAAATCAAGATCAATCCGCGGATTACACCGACCGTCAGTATTGGTGTGGCAAGCGGCATGAAGACCCTTTCGGAAATGGCTCAAAAGGCCCAGTCCTGTTTGGACCTTGCTTTGGGGCGCGGCGGAGATCAGGCCGTTGTCTCCATTGGTGAGGAAGTGAGCTTTTATGGTGCCCGCGGGAGCGTGCAGGCGAAAAATACCCGCGTGCGGGCCCGGATTGTCGCCCAGGCCATTCACGAACTTATGACAAATGCCGATAAGGTCTTTATCATGGGGCACGTCAACGAGGACTATGATGCCATTGGTGCGGCCATTGGCGTGGCCAAGATGGCTCGGACCTTGGGCAAGGAGTGCTATATTGTCTGGAGTGGTCAGGGGACGGCTGTAGATAACATTGAAAACGTAACCCACGGCAATAATCCCTACGAGGATCTCATCATCAGTGAAGAGGTTGCCATGGAGCAGCGTACGCCGGGCAGTCTCCTGGTTTTGGTAGACCATCATCGGGCCATGCTCACGGCGGCACCAAAACTCCTTGCTGCCATCAGGCGGCGCGTGATCATCGATCACCATCGCCGGGCTGAAGATGTCATTGAGGAAGTGATGCTGCAGTACATGGAGCCGTCCACCTCCTCGACAAGTGAAATGGTTACGGAAATCCTGCAGTATTTCCAGGAACGCATGGAAATCAGCCCGCTGGAGGCCTCCGTCCTTTATGCTGGGATCGTTGTTGACACCAAGAACTTTGCTGTCCAGACCGGTGAACGGACCTTTGAGGCCGCGGCCTATCTGAGGCGCTATGGTGCCGATCCTCATGCCGTATCCCAGCTTTTTAAAGAAGATGACGCCTCTGTTATCCTCCGGGCCAAGATCATTACGGAAATGAAGAAACCCATTCCGGGTCTTGCTGTTTCGGTTCATTCCGGCGGTGCCCAGAATGACCGCAATGTTTCCGTTGTTGTCGCCCAAGCAGCCGATGAGCTGCTGACCATGAATGATATCCATGTCAGCGCCGTTCTCAATGAGAGCGACGATGGCGTCAGTATTTCGGCCCGCAGTGACGGGTCCGTCAATGTCCAGACCATGATGGAAGAACTCGGCGGCGGCGGTCATCAGACCGTAGCCGGTGTCCAGATTAAGGGCGCCAAGGCCGAGGACCTGATTCCGAAGATCATTGAGATGGCAAAAGAACAAATGAAGGAGAGCGATTCCGATGAAGGTAATTCTGCTGAAGGACGTAAAGAAGTTGGGTAAAAAAGGTGAAATCATTGAGACGGCTGAAGGGTATGGCCGCAACTATCTCATTCCCCGGGGCTTTGCCCAGGAAGCAACGGCCCGTAACCTGAACCAGGCCAAGGCCGATCAAAAGGTAGCAGCCCATCGCAAGGCTCAGGCCCATGATGAAGCGGTCGTACTGGCCTCGCAGCTGGAAAAAGTGGTGCTTCATCTGGCCGTCAAGGTCGGTGAAAATGGTAAGCTCTTCGGTTCCATTGCTTCCAAGGATGTGGCAGATGCACTTCTTGCCCAGACGGGAATGGAAGGTATTGATCGCCGTAAGATTGAAATCCCGGAGACCATCAAGAGCCCTGGTGAATATACGGCTACGGCTAAACTCCTGCCGGAAGTGACAGCTAAGTTCAAGGTCATCGTAGAAGCAAAGGCTTAAGTCATGGAAGACCGGATTCCCCCTCAAAATGTGGAGGCCGAGCAGAGTGTGCTGGGGGCCATGCTCATCAGTCGCGAGGCCATTGAAAAGGCCTGTGAGATCCTGCGGGAAGATGATTTCTATCGTCAGGATGACCGCATCGTTTTTGGCGCCATCAAGGACCTCCATGAACGCAATGAGGCGGTTGACCTCGTTACGGTCATTGAGGAACTCCGCAAAAAGGGCAAGCTTGATGCAGTTGGCGGTTCACAGACCATCACTAACCTTTCCAACGCTGTTCCGACGGCGGCGAACGTGGAATACCATGCCAAGATTGTGGAGGAAAAATCCCTGCGCCGGCAGCTGATCAATGCGGCAACGGATATTGCGGCTACGGGCTATGAAGAAGATACCGACATTGCCCGGACCATCGACGAGGCAGAACAGAAGATCCTTTCTGTTGCCAACCGGACCCAAACCGGTGGGATTGTCAAAATCCGTGATATTGTGCGCGGCGCTATGGAACGCATCGAGGAACTATATGATTCAAAGGAAGCTTTTACGGGGCTTCCTACGGGATTTACGGATTTTGATAAGATGACGAGCGGACTTCAGCCGTCAGACCTCATCATTGTCGCTGCCCGTCCATCCATGGGTAAATCTTCCTTGGTGCTCAATATTGCGGAACATGTGGGAATCAAGGGTCATAAATCCGTTATCTTTTTCTCCTTGGAAATGAGCAAGGAGCAGCTGGTCCAGCGTATGCTCTGCAGTCAGGCTGGCATTGATGCTTCCCGTCTGCGGATTGGGCAGCTCCAGGATCAGGAATGGCCGAATCTCATTGCCGCTGCTGACCGGCTCAGCAATGCCAGTATCATGTTGGATGATACGCCGGGTATGACGGCGATGGAAATGCGGTCCAAGGCACGGCGCTGGAAGGCTGAAAACGGACTTGACCTGATCATTGTCGATTATCTGCAGCTCATGCAGGGCTCGTCGAAACGGGCCAGTGACAATCGTCAGCAGGAGATGAGTGAGATTTCACGGTCCCTCAAAGGCCTTGCAAGGGAACTGAATGTACCGGTCATTGCCCTCAGTCAGCTCAGCCGCAGTGTTGAGTCGCGGACCAGCAAGCGGCCGATGCTCAGCGACCTTCGTGAATCAGGAGCCCTCGAACAGGATGCCGATATTGTCTGCTTCATCTATCGTGACGATTACTATAATCCTGATACGGAACAAAAGAATGTGGCAGAACTCATCGTGGCCAAGCATCGTAATGGTCCGGTGGGAACGGTCAATCTCTTTTTCCAGAAGGATACGACGCACTTTTTCGACCTTACGCCGGAGCATCTGGCCCAGATGGCCGACCAGCAAGGATGATTCAAGGGGACTGCACAGGCAGTCCTCTTTTTTTGAGGGCTCATAATGTGAACGATTTTAGGAAAAAATCTATTTTTTGTTCAGAAGAAATAAATGGAGGACTTATGTCTCCGGAAAGGAAGAGCAGCCTTCATCTTTCTTGAATTTTCTTCTTTTCTTATCTTAAGAAAAGTCAAGGTAAGTCCCATTCTTATATGAGAAGTCATTGCGACTCGTTCGGAAAAATGATACAATGAGAGGGCGGCCATAACGGTGCGCTGTATTGTCATGCAATGTTACAGGAAGCATTTTGCTAAGGAGGAAGTACTGTGATTCCACGTTATACGGGTAAAGAAATGGGGTCCATCTGGACGGAAGAAAATGAAGACCGGACCATGGTCAAGGTTGAGATTCTTGCCTGTGAAGCCATGAACAAATTGGGTATTGTCCCTGATGATGCTCTTCATGACATCCAGACCAAGGCTGATTTTGAACTGGATCGGGTCCATGAAATCGAAAAGGTGACAAACCACGATATCATCTCCCTGCTCACCAATGTAGCGGAACACGTAGGCGATGCCTCCAAATATATCCATAAAGGGCTTACGTCCAGTGACGTCAAGGATACGGCCATGGGTGTCATGATGAAGCATTCCTGCGAGCTTCTGATCGATCTGGAAAAGAAGCTCCATGAAGTCCTGAAACGTCAGGCCCAAACCTATCGGAACACGATCTGTGTGGGAAGAACCCATGGAATCCATGCCGAACCTATGACCTTTGGCCTGAAATTCCTTCTTTGGATGGATGAAACGGAACGCAACATCGAACGCTTGGAACTGGCGAAGAAATACATTTCTGTCGGTAAGCTCAGCGGTGCTGTCGGCACCTATTCCAATATCGATCCCTTTGTTGAAAAATATGTCTGCGAAAAATTAGGACTGGAACCGGTTCGCCTGGCTACCCAGGTCGTGCAGCGGGACCGTCATGCTTTTTATCTGACGACGATTGCTGTCTGCGGGGCTTCCCTTGAAAAAATGGCTACGGAAATCCGTGCCCTGCAGCGGACGGACATCCGTGAAGCAGAAGAATATTTTGCACCTGGACAGAAGGGTTCTTCCGCCATGCCGCATAAGCGCAATCCGATTACGTGCGAAAAGATCTGTGGCCTTGCCCGTGTGCTCCGCGGCAATGCCCAGGCTGCCCTTGAAAATGTGGCACTTTGGCATGAACGCGATATTTCCCATTCTTCCGTGGAACGGATTATTCTGCCGGACAGCACGATTCTTCTGGACCATATGCTCCGCAAGATGACCAATATTCTCGATAAGCTCCTTGTTTATCCTGATGCCATGATTCGCAACCTCAATAAGACGGGCGGTCTTATCTTCAGCCAGAACCTTTTGGTCGCTCTTGTTGGCAAAGGTGTCCTGCGCGAGGATGCCTACAAGTGGGTTCAGCGCAATGCCATGGCTCGCTGGCTGGAAGGGGCTGATTTCAAGACCAACGTTGAAGCCGACCCTGATATCGAAAAATACCTCACGAAAGAAGAAATTGAAGCCTGCTTTGAACCCAAGCATATGCTTAAGCATATTGATGATATCTACGCCCGCTATGGGATGTAAGATCTAGGTAAGGAGAACGTTATGTCATCTATCGTTGTAATCGGCTCCCAATGGGGCGATGAAGGAAAAGGCAAGATTGTGGATTTTTTGGCCCAGCGTGCCGATGTAGTGGTCCGTTATTCCGGCGGCTCCAACGCAGGCCATACGGTTGTTGTCAATGATGTTGCCTATAAACTGAGATTATTGCCAAGCGGCATCCTCTATAAGGATAAAACTTGCATCTTGGGTAACGGCGTTGTCATCAACCCCCGCGTCGTCCTGGAAGAAATCCGGGGCATGCAGGCCAAAGGCGTTGATACGACGAATCTGCTCATCAGTGACCGGGCCCATGTCGTCTTCCCCTATCATGAAAAACAGGATGAACTGCAGGAACTGGCTTTGGGGGCGAACAAGATTGGTACGACCAAGGGCGGGATTGGACCTTGTTACATGGATAAGTATGCCCGTACAGGGATTCGTGTCTGTGATCTCATGAACAAAGAGGTCCTTGCTGAAAAACTGAAACGGACCCTTTCCGCAAAAAACAAACTTTTTACGGAATACTACAAGGCAGAACCTTTGGCTTATGAACCGATGCTGAAGGCCTATCTTGAATATGCCGAAGCGCTCCGTCCCCATGTATGTGACACGAGTGTCGCCTTAGGAGACTTTTTTGACGAAGGAAGAAAGGTTCTTTTTGAAGGCGCCCAAGCCACTTTCCTTGATATCGATTATGGGACGTTCCCCTACGTTACAAGTTCCAACCCGACAGCCGGCAATGCGGCTACGGGCAGCGGCGTAGGCCCTCGTTTCATTGACCATGTAGTCGGTGTTGTCAAAGCTTATACGACCCGTGTTGGCGAAGGTCCTTTTGTCTGCGAACTTTTTGATACAGATGGCCCCGGTACGTATCTTAGGGAAACGGGCCATGAATTTGGGACCGTTACAGGCCGTCCCCGCCGCTGCGGCTGGCTCGATGCCTTTATGGTCAAATATGCGGCACGCATCAACAGCATGGACAGCTTAGCCATTACGCGTCTGGATATCCTTGATGGTCTGGATGAAATCAAAATGTGCACAGGCTGGGAAATCGACGGCAAGCCCATCAAATATATTCCGGCCGACCTTTCCATCCTGGCCAAGGCAAAACCTGTCTACGAAACCTTCAAGGGCTGGAAATGCGACATCAGCAGCGTCCGTTCCTATGAAGACCTGCCGCAGGAAGCGCAGACCTACCTGAACCGTCTGAGTGAAGTGGTCGGCGTTGAAATCGGCATTGTTTCCGTTGGTCCGAACCGTGATCAAACCTTTACCCTCAAATCCTTCTTTGAAGACTGAGGCTGGAGCGGGAAATTCCCCCTTGACAAAAGGCGGAAAAAACCGTTACAATATTAGGGCTGTGAAAAGCCAATGATTCACTAGCTCAGTTGGTAGAGCACCTGACTTTTAATCAGGGTGTCCCGGGTTCGAATCCCGGGTGGATCACCATTTGAAAAGGACTGCGAACCCCTTGCCTATTGGCAGGGGGTTCGTTTTTAGGTTCATGCTGCTGAAAAGAAAAATGAGACAGATAGAGGTTCTTGAGCTTTTCCCGGGATGGAAAAAGAAAAGGCACGAGGCGTTCCCTGTTTCCTCATGGAAAGAGCCATGAATTTTTGATGGCAGAAACCAATTTTTATCGACAGAACCGTCCCGTTGATGTATAATGTCTATTATTTCACTAGGAAAGGAAGGACGGCGTATGACAAGTGATGGCAGGGATCTTATCGTATTCCTTCTGCTGACGGTTCTTTTGATGGGCGGCATAATGATCTTGAAACCGGGTCAGGGCACGCTGCCTGCAGCCGATGTAACAACGACCGCAACACCCAAACAGCAGGCTAAATAAGGCAAAAAATAAGGCAGGAACGTAGTTTGTTCCTGCCTTTTTTAATTTCTAGACAATTTGATCCAAGATGATACCAGTCATGGTGTCCGTATCAGCTTTCTTGAAGCCGTCCTTGTAGAGGTCCGGTGTCCGCCAGCCGTCAAGAAGCGCCGCGTCGACAGCTTTTTCAATGGCTTGGGCGGCTGCTTCCTCTCCTAAGGCATAGCGAAACAGCATCGCCGCAGAAAGGATGGTAGCACAGGGGTTGGCGATTCCTTTACCAGCAATATCGGGAGCCGATCCATGGATTGGCTCAAAGAGGCTTGTCTTTTCACCGACTGAGGCCGACGGCATCATACCGATGGAGCCGCCCAATACAGCCGCTTCATCGCTCAGGATATCGCCAAAGAGGTTGCTTGTCACGATGACGTCAAACTGGGTGGGACGGGCTGCCAGCTGCATGGCGCAGTTATCAACGTACATATGGTTCAGTGCCACATCGGGATAGGTCTTGTGCTCTTTTGTGACTGTGCGGCGCCAGAGCCGGCTTGTGGCAAGGACGTTGCTCTTATCGACGCTGGTGACCTTTTTGCGGCGGCCCTGGGCGGCCTTGAAGGCAAAGCGGCTGATGCGCTCCACTTCGGGGACGCTGTAGTTTTCAAGGTCCCAGGCTCGTTCCACGCCGTCATGGATTTCCGATTCGCAGCGGTCACCAAAATAGATGCCGCCAATGAGTTCGCGCACGATGAGGACATCCGTGCCTGTCACGATATCGGGCTTCAAGGGCGAATAGGGCGCAAGGACAGGGGAGACATGGACGGGACGCAGGTTGACATAAAGCCCTAGAGCCTTGCGCAGGCCGAGGACGGCTTTTTCCGGCCGTTTGAGGGGATCTACATTGTCCCATTTGTCGCCGCCTACGGCACCAAAAAGGACCGCATCGGCGTTTTGGGCTGCTTCCACCGTTTCCTTGGGAAGAGGGTCCCCGCAGGCATCATAGGCGGTTCCACCGGCCATCTTTTGATCAAGGGAAAGGTCCAGGTGATAGATGGCTGCGGTCTTTTTGAGGACCTTTACCGCGGCGTCCGTAATTTCGCCGCCAATGCCGTCACCAGGGATAACAACGATCTTTTTTTTCATTGGGCATGCTCCTTTACATAGGCAATAAGCCCACCGGCCGAGGCAATGCCTTGGATGAAGTCCGGCAGGGGCGGCGCCTTGAAGGTGTCGCCTGTGGTCTTATCGGCAATGGTACCCGTGCTGATATCGACGCTTAGGATGTCTCCTTTTCGAATCTTTTTGACATCGTTGCCAATTTCCAGGACAGGAAGGCCGACGTTGATGGCGTTGCGGTAAAAGATCCGGGCAAAGCTTGCGGCAATGATGACGGGTACGCCCGATGCCTTGATGGCAATGGGAGCATGCTCGCGGGAAGAGCCGCAACCAAAGTTCCAGCCGCCGACCATGATATCGCCGGCCTTTACCTCTTTGGCAAAGCTTTCGTCAATGTCGACCATGCAGTGGGAGGCCAGTTCCTTGGGATCAAAGGAATTGAGGTAGCGGGCGGGAATGATGACGTCCGTATCGATATTGTCTCCATAGGTCCAAGTTTTTCCTTCGTATTTCATCTTATTTGACCTCCTTTGGGGCGGCAATCTTTCCTAAAATCGCACTGGCTGCTGCGACTTGCGGACCTGCTAGATAAACTTCGCTGTCCACGTGGCCCATGCGGCCCCGGAAATTGCGGTTTGTCGTCGATACGCAGCGTTCACCGGCGGCCAGGATGCCCATGTAGCCGCCCAGGCAAGGACCGCAGGTCGGCGTCGAAACAACGCAGCCGGCGTCGATGAAGGTATCGATGTAGCCTTTTTTCATGGCTTCCTTGTAGACTTCCTGGCTACCGGGAATAACGATACAGCGCACATCTGGATGGACAGTACGGCCTTCAAGGATCTTGGCTGCAATGGCAAGATCTTCCAGACGGCCGTTCGTGCAGGAACCGATGACGACCTGGTCGATGGGAATGTCTCCAAAGGTGCCAATAGCTTTGGTGTTTCCTGGCAGGTGGGGGAAGGCAACGACGGGGGTAAGGGCTGTTAGATCGATGGTCATGGTCCGTTTATAAACAGCGTCACTGTCTGCTGTAACAATTTCATAGTCTTCAACACGGCCTTGTTCGTAGGCCTTGGTCTTTTCATCGACGGGGAAGATGCCGTTTTTGGCGCCTGCTTCAATGGCCATATTGGCCATGGTGAAGCGGTCCGTCATGGAAAGCTCAGCAATGCCGTCGCCCGTAAATTCCAGGGACTGGTAGAGGGCCCCGTCGACGCCAATCATGCCGATAAGGGTCAGCATGACATCCTTACCCGTAATATCCGCCGGTTTTTTTCCTGTAATGATGACCTTAATGGCTTCCGGTACCTTGAACCAGCACGTGCCCGTTGCCATGGCAGCGCCCAGGTCTGTTGACCCCACACCGGTGGCAAAGCCGCCCAGGGCGCCGTAGGTGCAGGTGTGGGAGTCGGCGCCGATGGTGAGCATGCCCGGTCCGACAATACCCTTTTCCGGCAGAATGACGTGTTCGATGCCGGCTCGTCCAGTTTCATAATAATGGGTGATATGATGGGCTTTGGCGAAGTCACGGACAATCTTGGCAAGGCCGGCGGATTTAATGTCCTTGTTGGGAATGAAGTGGTCCGGGACAAGGACGATGCGGTCCTTATCAAAGACGGGGCGCCCAATCTTTTCAAATTCCTTGATGGCCGGCGGTGCTGTAATATCGTTTGCAAGGACGCGGTCGAGTCGGCAGGTGATGAGGTCACCTGGTTTAACGAGATCCTTTCCTGCGTGTTTGGCGAGGATTTTTTGTGTCATGGTCATTCCCATCGTGCATACATCCTTTCTTTTACCCTAAATTTAGCGGGCACTGGCCGCTTGGTGGAAAGCATTGACTGCCTCTTCAGAGGAGATGAGGCCAGCGCCATAGACATGGTCCTTGGCGTCTTTGCGGCGGTTCAGGGCACTGATGAAGGCCTTGATGGAAGCCGTCATCGTATCCGTGTCGACGCCGGCACCCCAGGTTGTGACGCCTTTTTCATCTGTAATGCCAAAGTAGGCAATGCCCCGTGATTCAGCGACCCGGTCCAGGTCGTGTTCGCTGTACGTAAGGTCCGTCACGGTAAAGTGGAAAGCCCGGCAGAGGGCATCCTTGACGGCGTCGAGTTGGCCATTGCCGGCTCCTTCAAGGATCACGTCGCGGCCGGCAGCCCGGACGAGGACTTTGCCCTGCCATTTTCCGTCCTTCTTGCGGAAGAGCGTATCCTGCAGTTCAATGGGAAGGCTCTTATCGACGTAATGATCCTTAAAGAGATTGAAGATTTCATCGGGCTTCAATTCCTGGTGCTTATGATCGGAAACGTCTTTTACAAAGTAGCTGAAGTCTTCCCGCATCGCTTTTGGCATATCGATGCCATAGGCTGTTTCCATGATGTAGGCGACGCCGCCCTTGCCGCTTTGGCTGTTGATGCGGATAACATCGGCATCATAGGTACGGCCCACATCGTGGGGATTGATATAAAGGTACGGGCACGTCCAGTACGGGTCATTGTGCTCCTTACGATATTTCATGCCCTTGGCAATGGCATCCTGATGGGAGCCGGAGAAGGCGGCAAAGACAAGCTTTCCGGCGTAGGGCTGACGCTCACTGACATGCATGCGCGTTACTTCCTCATAGGTCTTTACAAGGTCCGGCATATTGGAAAAATCAAGCTGCGGATCGATGCCCAAGGCATAGAGGTTCATGCCGATGGTGACGATGTCCGCGTTGCCTGTCCGTTCGCCGTTGCCAAAGAGCGTTCCTTCTATGCGGTCCGCACCGGCGAGCATGGCCATTTCTGCATCGGCAACACCAGTGCCGCGATCATTGTGGGGATGGACGGAAAGGACAACGGCATCACGGTAGGAAAGGTTCTGGGAAAGATAGGCCACTTGGGCGGCAAAGATATGGGGCATGGACATCTGCACCGTCGATGGCAGGTTGATGATGACCTTCCGGTCTGGCTGCGGTTTCCACACGTCGAGGACTGCGTTGCAGACTTCCAGGGCGTATTCTGGTTCCGTCCCCGTAAAGCTTTCTGGTGAATACTCAAAGCGGTAAGACGCGTGGGCTTCTTCCGTGAGGCGCTGCAAAAGACGCGCCCCATTAACGGCAATTTCCTTGATTTCCTCCTTTGATTTGTGGAAGACTTGCTCCCTTTGCGCGACGCTCGTCGAATTGTAGACGTGGACGATGGCGCTTTTGACGCCTTTCAGGGCTTCAAAAGTCTTTTTGATGATGTGTTCCCGGGCCTGGGTGAGGACCTGGACCGTCACATCGTCAGGGATGAGATCATGGTCAACCAAATAGCGGAGGAAGTCATATTCCGTTTCTGACGCGGCAGGAAATCCGACTTCAATTTCCTTGAACCCCATGGCGACGAGGGTCTTGTAGAAGCGAATCTTCTCTTGGAGGCTCATGGGAATCACGAGGGCCTGGTTGCCGTCGCGTAGGTCCACACTGCACCAAATAGGGGCTTTTTTGGGCGCGTCGGCCATGGCCCAGCTCATATCGACGACAGGGGGCAGATAATAGCCCTTTTTGTAAGCTTCTACATGTTTCATGACGATGTCCTCCTTACAGGCAATAAAAAAATCTTTCTTCTCTCTTTGTGAGAGACGAAAGATTCAAATCTTGCGCGGTACCACTCCACTTCACACCATTTGGCGTGCCCTTAGCCGGTACGGATGACGTGTCCATCGATACCGCCCTGATTGATAACGGTCAGGAGCCGGCTTCCCCTACTGTCATGCGCGGGTTCAGGAAAGCTGCTCAGGGATCAGTTCGGTTTCGGTCCGCCGCTGCCTTGCACCACCCGGCAGCTCTCTGGAGGTTTTCTTGAAACGTACTCTTTCCCTTCAATGCATGTCTTGCTTTGAAATTATGGTTCAGATAGTATCATGAAAAAAGACAAAAATCAAGAAAATTTTAAGGATAATACTAAAGCGTGCTTTTTGCAAATAAAAGTGTAACCTATAATACAACTGGCCTTGATGAGCCAAAGAAAAGGCATGCAGGCGGGGCCTAATGAAAGGGGGCTGCCCAAAGGGGCAGCCCCATCCAGTTATTTTTTTTGTGGGGAGGGATTGGTTCGCATCTCAATTTCAAAGATGTTGATGACCTCAGCATCAGGACAGGCAACACGGAAACGGTTTCCCTTCATGCCGGGAAGGGTGCCGCCGTAGCGGAGAATATCGATATAGGGAAAGAGGGCATGCTGGGCCATGGGGCACAGGCGGCCCCGGTCATGGTCCCAGGACAGTTCCATACCCTTTACATGGCCGTGGTGGCAAGGGGCCTCCCCTTTTTTATCAACGACACGAATGATGATTTCACAGCGTTTTGTCATCTTACACCATCTTTTCTGGATGGAAATGGGCATCAAAGTCCGTTTCTGTCATGTAGCCCAATTCGAGGATGGCTTCCTTGAGGGAAAGATTCTTCTTGTGGGCCAGTTTAGCGACTTCCGCCGCCTTTTCATAGCCGATATAGGGGGTCAGGGCCGTAACTAGCATGAGGGAGCGGTGGAGGTTTTCCTTCATCTTAGCTTTATTTGCCTTGATGCCGAGGGCGCAGTGGATGCGGAATGATTCCATGGCGTCTCCCAAAAGCCGCACGGACTGGAGGAAGTTATAGATTGTAACGGGAAGGAAGACATTCAGCTGGAAGTTTCCTTGGGACGCGGCGAACCCAATGGCTGCATCATTGCCCATGACTTGGACGGCAACCATGGTGACAGCTTCGCATTGGGTGGGGTTGACCTTGCCCGGCATGATGGAAGATCCTGGTTCATTGGCGGGAATGGTGATTTCGCCAAGTCCGTCCCGGGGTCCGCTGGCCAGCCAGCGCACGTCGTTGGCAATCTTCATGAGATTGGCGGCTAAGGCCTTGAGGGCGCCGTGACTGAAGACCATGTCGTCAAGGCTTGTGAGAGCATGGAACTTATTGGGGGCGGTTTTAAAGGCATAGCCTGTATTTTGGGCGATATAGGCGGCAACGGTCCGATCAAAGTCTTTTGGTGCATTAAGCCCTGTCCCGACGGCCGTTCCTCCTAGCGCCAGTTCAAGGAGCCCTTTTTCTGAGGTCTTGAGTTCATCACGGCTGCGTTCAAGCATGGTTCGCCAGCCCGAGATTTCCTGGGAAAAGGCAATGGGAACCGCATCCTGGAGATGGGTCCGGCCTGTTGTGACAATGCCACGATGTTTCTTTTCAAGGTCCTTGAAGGTCTTTATGAGCGCGTCAAGGCGAGGAAAAAGATGTTCTTCGATGCCCTTTATGGCGGCAATGTGCATGGCCGTCGGGAAGGTATCATTTGAGCTTTGGGATTGATTGACGTCGTCATTGGGGTGAAGGCATGTCTTTTTGGCAAGCTCATTTCCCCTGTGGGCAATGACTTCGTTGACGTTCATGTTGCTCTGGGTGCCGCTTCCGGTTTGCCAGACCGCAAGGGGAAAGTTGCCGTCGAGACTGCCGTCAAGGATCTCTTCGCAGGCTTTTTCAATGAGTACGGCTTTTTCCTTAGGGAGCGTTCCCAGCTCACAGTTTGCTTGGGCTGCTGATTTTTTGAGGATGGCGAAGGCGGAAATCACTTCAGGCGGCATCTTTTCCGTGCCAATGCGGAAGTTCTCAAAGCTGCGCTGCGTCTGGGCACCCCAATATTTATCGCAGGGGACGAGGATTTCCCCCATGGAATCATGTTCTTTCCGAAGGGCAGGGCCCTTTGCCGACTTTTTTGTATCGCTCATGATGATCGACCTCCCTTTTTTGTCCTTATCTTGCCATTGTATCATATCCCGCAGGCTTTGCCGTGAAAAATTGGAGCTCTGCATTCTCTTTTGCACATTTCTGCTGCTTTTTCAGGATTCCAAAATATTTTTCTTGCCCTATTGCTGCCTTTTCGCCTACAATGGGACCTATCAGCATGTTGGAAAGGAGCCTTGGTATGGATCTTGCGGCCTATCTATCTTTTTGTTTTGTCATGAGCTTTACTCCCGGTCCCAATAATCTCATGAGCCTTGCCCAGAGCCGAGAGCGGACTTTTCGAGGCGCCCTGCCTTTTTTGCTGGGACTTCATGTTAGTCTCTTTTCTATGTGTACGGTCATCTATCTATTTATTCATGCCTTGGAAGATATCCTGCCTTTGATGGATCTTCCCCTGCGCATCTTGGGAGCCCTCTATCTTGTGTATCTGACGGTGCGCCTTTTCATGAAAAACGGAAGGAAAAAGACAAAGACAAAGACCATCGATTCCAAACGGCTCTTTTTCTCCGCCTTGCTCCTGAATTGGACCAATGTCAAAGTCGCTCTCTTTATGATGGTGGGCTATACGTCTTTTCTGCTTCCCGGTGGAGGCGGCCCTGTTTGGACCTTTCTTCTCGGCATGGTCATGAACCTTATGTGCAGTGCCGCCAATTTTACTTGGGCCCTAGGCGGCTCCCTCTTGGATCGCTTTTTCAAGGCTCACGAAAAGCCTGTCTCTTTGATGATTGCGTCCTTGCTTCTCTATTCTGCCGTAAAGATCCTTTTCCCCAGTCTCTTTTAGGATTGGGGACTTTCGTTAATGGCTGCAAGACGTCGGCTGAAGATCCATCTGGCTAGGAAGAAGGTCGCCATCTCCGCTGCTGTCTGGCTTTCAATAAGGCCCATATAGCCGAGGAAAGCACCCATGGCATGCATCAAGGGGATGTAGATGATGGCTTGGCGCAAGGCTGCCACAAGAAGGGTTGTTCTGCCGTCTCCCAGGGCTTGGAGGGAAAAGGTGATGTGGAAATTAAGGAAGGCAAAGGGCGAGGCCAGACAGCGGAAACGTAGGAAGAGAGCCCCTAACGCAAGGGTCTCAAGGCCGATGGCACTTTCTGGCTTGGCCGCAATGAAAAGGCTTGCAATGGGAACCGCGGCGAGCTCATAAAAGAGCACGCAAAGGAGCGAAAAGAGAAGGCCTGCGCGGCGCGCCATCTTGATGAACGCCTTCATGCGTATGAATTTTCTGGCCCCATAATGATAGGCCACAAGGGGCAGCATGCCTTGGCAGATGCCAAGGCCTGTATTGAGAGGGATCCGTTCAGCCTTCATGACGATGCCAAGGGCCGCCAGGGGTGCGTCGCCAAAGCCTGCCATGAGGTGGTTTAAAAAGAGGTTTGATGTATCAAAAAGCAGGTTCGTAAGGGCTGAAGGAAAACCCACGGAAAGGACGGAACGAATCTTCTCCTTGCTGGGCAATCCTTCAGGAAAGGTATAGGCAAGAGAGCTTTTCTTTGCAGTTTTTACGAGAGATAAGAGAAAGTAGCCTAGGGAAATCAGGTTTGAAAGGAGGGTGGCAAGGGCCGCCCCTGTCAGTTCCTCTCCTTGAGGAAGGAGAACGAACATGAAGAGGGGGTCAAGGATAATATTGAGGATGGCTCCTAGGGAAAGGCCAAAACTTGCTTTTTTGGCAAAGCCGACGCTTCGGAAAAGCTGGGCCAAGGTGCCTGATAGGACGGTCGGAAGGGTACCTAAGGTGACGACAAGAAAAAGGTAGGTCTCCGTATAGGCGTAGGTGGCAGGGGATGCCCCTAAAAGAACCAAGATGGGGCGGCGCAGGAAATAGAGGGTGAGGGAAAAAACAAGGGCCCCTGCAAGGCTTCCATAAAGGGAAAAGGCGCTTACCTGACGGGCACTTTTTTCGTCTCCTTCCCCAAGACAGCGGGACATGAGGCTGCCTCCGCCGACACCAAAAAGGTTGCTCAAGGCGACTGTAATGGCAAAGACGGGAAAAACCAGAGATACGGCGGCAATCATATACGGATTGCCTGTACGGCCGACAAAAAAGGCATCGGCGAGATTATAGATAAGGGTAATAAGCTGACTGATAATGGTTGGAATGGCCATGGCCGCAAGGGCTTTTGGCACCGAGGCTTCTTCAAAAAGGGCCTGGTTTTGGTCACGAAGAGACATAGGGAACGCTCCTTTCAGGTTCAGCTCCTATTGTAGCATGGAAAAAAGAAAAGAGACTGCGGAAAAAATGATGTGTACCCCAAAAACTGGACGCATATAAATTAGTTAAATGGCATTAGTGG
>ENA-OPWX01000330-OPWX01000330.1-human-gut-metagenome-genome-assembly--contig:-NODE-330-length-44596-cov-3.486069_pt1 | contig 44596 bp, 37 predicted proteins | sample MGYA00241514_ERZ502020 | MGnify/ENA primary metagenome ERZ502020 (study PRJEB25962, sample SAMEA2042105) | human gut metagenome | biome: human gut; feature: human-associated habitat; material: faeces... | reverse complement strand
CAATTGCATGACACACACCTCGCAGCAAGAATGCCGAAGCATTCTTGAATTATCTGAATACGGAGGAAGAAACAATGAAAAAAAAGCATTTATGCCTTGTGTTAACGCTTATCTTTGCGTTGTTACTTGGCGGATGTGCCAGCGGTGAGACCGCAGACAAGTATGTAGGAGATCTGATCACTTCTATCAAAAAAGAGGATCCGTCTTCTTTATCTTCTTTTCTGGAACAGGGAATTTCAGATGAGAACGAAACATATGTACTTCAGTTTCCGGACGAGCTAAAAGATTCTTATCTTAAGTTCCTTCAGGCATCATTTAATGCCGTAGAATTTGAGATAAATGGTGCTAAAAAAATTGACGATGAACGTTATTCCGTGCAGCTTACTTTTACTCCACTGGATATTGAAGCAACGACGAAAAACACTTGCGAAAAATATAGTCCGGCCATCTCTTCTACAGATTTGAATGCCGAGATGACAAAGCTTCTCGAAAAAGCAACGGAAGCTGTAAAAAGCTCTCCTTCTTACGAGAACTCCACTCAGCTTACACTGGAGGTTAAGAAGTCAAAAGACGGTTACAGCCTAGACGACGAGCAGTTACAGAAATTATTCTCTGCTACTATGGATAACATTATGGCACCATATGATAGTGTATGCGAGATACTGGACGCTCAGGATTACCTCACATCCTGTCTGAATGCACTGTTTAAAAATGATGTGGCTGAATATGCAAAACATACTGGCGAAGACGAGTCTTCTGTCCAGTCTCAATTAGAAAGTTCTATGTACGCACCACCGGAAGAGCTCAGCGCCTCATACACAGAGCGTTACAGCGCCGCGCTGAAAGCAATCTGTAATAACTGTCAGTATTCTGTTGGAACACCAAAGAAACAGGACGGATTATTCAATTACATGATTGATGTAACTGTAACTCCGAATACAAGCTTCCAAAGTGCTATGAATGAACTCGAAACCGGAACTTACTATTCTGAGGAAGAAGTAGATCGTGCTCTTGTAGAATTGATGGAAAAATACGCTGCTGCACCAACTTATGGTGCACAGACAACGGTTACCGTTTCTCTGAACTTCAAAACACTGGCAGCGGCCGGTGCCGAAGATTCTGAGATCACTTCATTAATTGATGCCATACTTCCAGTAGAATAGAGCATTCAGAATAAAACTGTATAAAAGAACCTGCCCCAAAATTGTGAGGCAGGTTCTTTTATACTTATATCACTATGAATCCAATATTGAATCTATTTTGTCAGAAGCATCATAATATCATTGCTTCTCTGAACAAATGCTGTCATCTCTTCTGGATTTAATGGCTTATGTGCCAGCATAGCCAGATCATACAACTGCTTGCAGATCAAAGATGTATTTTCTCCATCTTCATGTTTCTGTACATACTGTACCAATGGATGATTTGCGTTCAGGATCAGGGTATTCTCTCCACCCATATCCATTCCCATGGAATCCATTCCATACATCTTCATCATCTCCTGCATACGGCGGCTCTGCTCTGATAATGTCATAATAGAAGCTACATTGCTGTCTTTCAGTTTCTCAACTTTCACATCCAGCTTGTCATTACCAAGCTCTTTGCGGAATGTTGCAGTCAGACTGTCTACAGTCTTCTGGAATGCTTCCTTTTCGTCTTCAGCAACTTCCTCTTTTGCATTATCTGTAACATCTGCATCAATTCTCTGGAACTGAACATTCTGATAGCGCTGCTCAAGCTGTGTAATGAACGGAGAATCAATGTTGTGTTTCAGTACAACTGCATCCTGTCCCTGTGCACGGAACATATTGATATATTGACTCTGCTGAATCTCATCTGTTACATAATAGATAGTTGTCTTCTTCTCTTCTGCATTTTCCTCGGCATTGTCTGGTGCCGCATTTTTATCAAGTTCTTTCAGCTCTCCACCATTTGCTTCTACGCAGTCTTTCAGTGTCAGATATTTTCCGTCGATATCCTTAAAGAGAACTGCATCTTTCATCTTGTCACAGAACTTCTCATCTTTCAGACAGCCAAATTTTATAAATGGACTGATGCTGTCCCAGTATTTCTCATAATCTTCACGTTTTGTCTTGCACATACCTGCAAGCTTGTCTGCAACTTTCTTGGAAATGTACTCAGCAATCTTGCCTACAAATCCATCATTCTGAAGAGCGCTGCGTGATACATTCAGTGGAAGATCCGGGCAATCAATAACTCCCTTTAATACCATCAGGAATTCCGGAATGACTTCCTTAATATTATCCGCAATAAATACCTGGTTATTATACAGCTTGATCGTTCCTTCAATAGAATCATATTCTGTATTAATTCTCGGGAAGTACAGGATACCTTTTAAGTTGAACGGATAATCCATGTTCAGATGGATCCAGAACAACGGCTCTTTATAATCCAGAAATACTTTGCGGTAAAACTCTTTGTAGTCCTCATCACTGCACTCATTCGGATGTTTTGTCCAGAGCGGATGAATATCACTTAAGGATTCCGGACGCTTTTTAATCTTTACTTTATCTTTTGCAGGTGATACTTCTACAACTTCTTTTTCACCATTTTCATTCTCTTTTTCTTCGGTCTTGGCATCTTCATGAATGTGCTCAACAACCTCATCGTCCTCTTTCAGGTCTGCCTCGTCAATTGTCTCATACTCTGGCTCTGCATTTGCCTTTGATAAGAAAATCTCTACCGGCATAAAGGAACAATACTTTTGGATAACTTCTCTTACACGATACTCGTTCGCAAACTCCAGACAATCATCGTTCAGATACAATGTAATCTCAGATCCTACAGTCTGCTTGTCTCCTTCTGTCATCTCGTATTCCGTTCCACCATTACTTACCCAGCGTACCGGTGTTGCTCCTTCTTTGTAAGATAATGTATCAATATGAACTTCATCTGCAACCATGAATGCAGAATAGAATCCCAGTCCGAAATGACCGATCATATCGTCTTCTGTTGTCTTGTCTTTATATTTTTCAAGGAACTCTGTAGCTCCTGAAAATGCAATCTGAGTAATATATTCTTCAACTTCCTCTGCTGTCATACCAAGACCATTATCAATGAACTTCAAAGTCTTCTCTTCCGGATTCACTCCTACATGAATTGATGCCTTATAATCATCTGGTAACTGATATTCACCCATTACATCCAGTTTTTTCAATTTTGTAATGGCATCACAGCCATTGGAGATCATCTCTCTGACAAAAATGTCATGGTCAGAATATACCCATTTTTTAATAATTGGGAAAATGTTTTCGCTGCTGATTGAAAGACTACCTTTTTTTGCTTCCATTCTAATCACTCCTGTTTCTGATATTTTAAGCTGATTTAATCATTTGTGTTTTTGATGCCAGGGATAAAATCGAAACCTACATGAACTTACTCATAAGTAAGCAAATACAAAATCTTGAAATCTCCCCGATTAAATCTATGATAATCCCTTGCTTTTTAAAAGTCAATAGAAAATCAGCACTCTTTTTCATCGAGTGCTAACAATTCTGTGAATTTTATTAAGAAATAATAAACTTCCTTACGTTCATAGTTTGTTCATGTTTATTTTAAAATTCTTTCATCTCTTTAACATTGTTTCTCCACAACTCTTACATATAATAAAATCATCAACAACAGAAGTTCAGTAATACATTTTGAATAAACTTTTTCATAATACGTGCCGGGTGCCGCTTAGCGGTTACCCGGCATCCTCCCTTTTATGAACCTTTATATATTATTCTTCGTCTGCCTGTTCCTCTTTCGCACTGTCTTTTTTGCGTCTACACAATACCACACCAGTTATTATTAATAGTATTGTTATTATACTTCCAATCACAATCCATTTCAACATGGCAAAATGACGGTTTTCTTTTTCTCCTTGCCGATTTTTCTGCTCCTTTTCTGTCTTTCCAGATAATATTTTTTGAATTGGCGCTGCCGCCTTTTCCAATATCGTCTTCTCTGGAACGATTTCAAATGATATATTTTCTTCTGCTTCATTCCCTGCCAGATCCGCTGCTGTCACGCTTACTTCATATTCGCCTGGATTTGTAATTTGAAATGTATACTTCCCGTCTTCTTTTTTTAATGTCTGCCTTTTTCCATTAATCAACACTTCTTCTATCCAATCTTCTTTTTTTCTGGAATCTACTTGAAAGTTCAGGAGCCCTTCATACTGTACCCCTTCCTCTACCTGATAAAACTGAATCTTCGGAGGTGTGTGATCTATTACGAATTCCGCTCTTGCCACCGCTTCATTTCCTGCGGCATCTATGGCATTTACCTGTAGTGTATGACGCCCCTCCGTATCAATCTCTGTCCCAATCGGATATAACCTTCCGTCCATCTGGATCTGATGGACAAATGTCGTAAAGTCCTTGATAAATACATCCACCGGATAATCCCATGAAAACTTTTTTAGATACTTCCCCTGCAGTTCGTCCACCATCTTTATCACTGGATTCTTAGTATCAATCATAAATTGCAGGAAATGTTCTGACTTCTGTTTTGCCTTATCCACAGCCTGTACACTGGTTTTATAGATTCCATCTTCCTGAAATGTCTTTACAAGACTTGCGGATCCGTTCTTTAAACTCCACTTTTCTTCCGAATCTATGACCTCCGTTTTTTTCTCTCCTTCCGGTTTTTCATAATCAATCACTGCCCGACAGCTTTCTAATTTATTTTCATCAGTTGCCTGGTATTCTATCGTCACGGGCTGACTGGTAATCAGATAATCGGCTGCCCCTGTTAAGCTTACTGTCGGTGCCAGACTGTCAATGAATAACTTCTGCGTTTTCTCCGTTTTATTACCTGCCTGATCTGTGACAGTCACTGTTACCGGCACACCTTCTCCACTTTTTGAAGTCTGTGTGATCAAAAACTCTGACTGATTCTCCTTTGATTTTCCAATAATTTTATTCCCAACATAACATGTAACCGTATCAACCTGGCTTCCCCATGCACCATCTTCTGATACCACACGAATCCACGCTTCCTTCTGATACCAGGTAGAAAATCCTTCCGGCGCCTCCAAGGTCACTGTCGGACTTTGTGTATCTATCCGTATTTCTATTGTCTCATCATATTCCGGAATCACATTGCCTTCTTCATCTTCCATAAAGACATGTAAAATATTTTTTCCTTCCTCAAATACTTCACCCTCAAGAGAAATCTTGGTTTTCTGCTCTTCTGCTTCTTGTGATACTATGTATTTTATTCTCCCCTGTAACAAAGTATCTTCCCCATGTTTTAATTCGTACACAGTTGTTCCATAGGCGCCATTATGTGTGATCATAACGGACGGCTTTGATAGATAATATCCATTCTTTCCATCAGCCTTGGGGATTTCCAGCTCATATCTCTTAATCTCGGGCTGCTCCGGTTCCTTGTCTTTGTCTTCATCTTCCCCTCCTGGCTTCTCTTGTTCTTTATCCCCTTCTTCCCCTCCTGGCTTCTCTTGTTCCTTATCCCCTTCTTCCCCTCCTGGCTTCTCTTGTTCCTTGTCTTCTCCATTAGTTCCATCTGAATTTTCCGATTCTGTTGTCTTTTTCATGTTTTTTTCTGCCTCATTCTGCGCATAAATAACTGCCTGCTGTGTATAAATCATTGCCAGGACTAACATCAATAACGCTCCGGTTCTTATCTTCCTACCCATACATTTTCTCCTTCCATTACGATTCCGTATTCCTGTGCCAATTTTTGAAATTCTGTTTCTTCCTTAATTTCCGGGATTTGATTCAAATACTCTTTTACTGTCTGTGCACAGATTTCTCTGGAAATATCTGAATCTGAACACTGCATACGCATATAAAGAATTCTAAGCTGCTTTGAATCTTTTAATTCTTCCGCTCCTTTCCTGCATATTTCAAGTGCCTGATCTTTTAAGCCTTTTTCTCCCTGTATTTTCACAAGCTTCTGATAAATATCTTCTTTCTTCGACTCCTCTTCCCACTCAAGCATATCTGTATACATTTCCAAAGCCATATCCCAGTCCCTTGCCGTTTCAGCCGCAGAAGCCATATAAGAAGTACATTCTTTTACCAGTCTCTCCTCTGGCTTCTCATCCAGAATTTTCTTACCAATTCTTAAGATTGCTTTTGCATGTTCTTCCGATTCCTCCACTGCATAGCCCCGAATCAGACAGCGCTCATAATCCAGCCTTGAATCGTCCGGCATCCACTCCTCGATTTTCCTGAATATGTTCTCTATTTTCTTTTCATTTGCATATTCCTTTTTCTCATTGCTGCTTTCTTTATCTTCTATCCCAGCCACATACCGCACTAATGCAGCCAGATTTTCCGACATCTGATCTTCCCTGGCATCTTCAAATGCCTGAATACTTTTTTCGTAATCTTCCAGCTCCAGAAAATACAACAATCCCATGGATCTCTGCGCTTCTACGAATGCTTCGCGCTCTGAAACTTCTGACATATTTAAACCGTCTGAACTTTCCATCTTAAGTTCTGTGTTCTTCTCATCTCCTTTTTTCTGAATGACCCGGACACTTACTGCGGCTACGAATACACAAATACTTATCATTGCCATAACCGTTCTTTTTTTCGTCCATATTCGTCTATCTTTACTTTTCTTCTCTGTTACATTTGGAATTTCTTTTTGAATTTCGGACATCTGCTTAAATGCCCGTTTTGAATGCCCATCCAGGCATCTGGATATTATTTTTTGAAACTTTACCGTCTCCCGTCTGGTTAATTCCGGGATCGGGTCTGTTACTGACAACAGGTACTGAATTGTCCTGCCTAGTCCGTATATATCTAATGCAATGCTGGCAGCCTGATAATAATTAACTTCAGGTGGAAGAAAGTTCTCCCTCACACTTCTTCGATTCATCTGAACCAGCATTTTTTCATTGGATTCCACACTCATATCAAGAAAATGTAGTGTCATATCCTCCGTGACGATCACGCTGTACGGATTCACATACTGGTAACAAGGGTTTCCCCGGCACTTATGTATGCACTCCAGTTGATCTGCAAGATCACGGATCCATAAAAATAATTGTTTTTTTGTAAGGTTCGGGTGATATTTCAACCACTGAATAAGTGACTTTCCTTCTACATAATCAGAGCTGATATAACATTTTTGATTATGTTCGATCAGGCGAAGCACCTCGTAACCTTCCCTTTCGCCCATCCGCATTCCTCCCATCTGTATTACTTTTTTGGAATTATCGGTGTGATTTCATATTGTGACAAATTCTGATTCTCTTCGACCTGGCAGAAGTTTTCTCAGATAAATTAGAGTGATTATTATCATACGCGAAAAAAGAGAAAAATGCAAGAAACATTTTGTTGCATTTTCCTCTTTTTATTCATAATTTTTCTTTTTTAAGCAGCCTGCTTAGTCTGTTGCGCCGCCTCAGCTTGAACCGGCTCCTGCTGTACAGGCATAACAGTGTTTATCCATCCGGATTTTCCGGGCTGTGTAAGGTTTTCCTATCCAATCAGCTATAGTCTCCTTCGAAAAGATCGGAAGCCCTGCTGCCAGGTTAAAATCACAGTCATACAGCTTTCCGTCATAATCTACAGAAATCTGAAAACGACACATCAAAGCTTCCACCGTTGCCGGGTTGAAAGCATCATACAACTTCTTCATATACCCTGAAAGATTCCCGGATCTTCGGAGAAATGCTCCAAATCGTCCCATTGGATTGTTGTAAAGTGTATACAGGGCATTGAACACAATTCCAAAATCTGCTTCCAAATGCTCTTTATACTCTAGTTCCATAGCGGTCTGATCCGGTGGGAAAAAGGCTCCCGCCGGATTGTACACCATGTTCAGCACCAACTCAGGATCCTTTCCATAACCAAGTGTATTTAATTTCTGTAATACCTGTATTGCCCCGTCAAATGTACCGGTTCCCCGTACTCGATCCATCTGATCTGCCCTATAATAAGGCAGGGAACATACAATTTCTACTTTCTGTCTGGCATAGAATTCAATCAAATGTTCATATTCCGGATTCAACAGAACTGTCAGATTGGTTCGCACGATCACATGACTACAGACTTTGCATGCCTCTGTAACAAGCCATTCAAAATCCGGATTCATCTCCGGCGCTCCCCCTGTAATATCAATGGTCTGCACTTGTTGTTCTCTTGCAAATTGAATACAATCCGCCATCACTTCCCGGGACATCACTTCCGTCCGGTTCGGTCCTGCACACACATGACAATGCTTGCACGCCAGATTACAGACACGGCCAATATTCATCTGAAGCACATCCAACCTGTCTGCTGTATTCATCATCTCTGGATCAATCTGTGTCTGAAACACAGGAATCTGATCCAAATCATGAAAATCATTAATTATCTCATCCATAAAAACCTCTTCATATATCTGCTAGAATATCTCTTTTAGTATAGTGATACTATCTTTTACAACTTCCGGACAGAAATCAAATAACAATCCTTCATCCAGAATCTTCTGCATCTCTTCCGGCTTGGAAATATCATGCTTTAACAGCCCTTTACAATTACAGACAGCATATTTTTCCTGGAATTTCTGTAAAAATTCTGCACGTTTTGCATTCATAATATCCTTCTGCCCCATATGCTCCACTTCGCAGTGTCCATATTTTAATCCAAGAACGATCATTGCTCCGACAACAGCACCACAAGTCTCACCAAGACCCATACCGCCGCCAAATGCTGCAGACATCTTGTAAGCTTCCTCTGTTGTAATTCCAAGCTCCTCTGCAAATGCTCCAACTACAACTTGTGAGCAATCAATTCCTTTCATAAATAACTCTGCAATTTCTTTCTTCTCCATAATCTTTCTCCTTTCGTGTCATTTTCAAGAATGTTTACGGCTCCAGATAGCCCCGTATATTTTTTAAGAAGTCCATATCCAGATAAGCATTCAACTTTTTGAATGTGGATTCATTGAAAATCAACTTATCCGGCTGCTGGTATTGAACCCATGCCATAGCACACCATGTAATCCCGCGCAGACATGTGATTGGAATAAATGCATGAGTATGTTCCCGGATCATATCTGTCTTAAACCGATTTCCTACCGCTTTGATGTATGCATCAATAAACTTCTCCATCTCTTCTGAAGTAAGAATGACATCTGTCTTCCAGAATGTAGTCGTAGGTGCCAGGAAATGTCCCAGATCCTGGGCGGGATTACCAAATAGCGGCTTCTCCCAGTCAATCAGGTAATTGGACTTTCCTTCCCCGTTGATCAGGAGATTCGTAGAATTTAGTTCTGTATTAATGCAGCATTGATAACCACTTTCAAGCTGGATTTCTGCTTCCCGTTTCCAGCCAAGATCCAAAAGTTCACGGATATATGTTTTTTTCTCTCCATCTCCTAATGGTGATTCCAGATAAACCTTGAGCATCTCCTCGCACTCCTCCAGAATCGCTTTCAATGGATTCTGTGGGTGTATAAGGATTTCTTCACTCTCTGGAATCGGGACACTGTGAATGTCTGCCAGACATGGGGCTGCCAGCATCAATTCTGTATGATAATCCATTGCATGACCCGGAAGGTATTCCATGACCAGAACGCCATGCTCCAATATTTTTTTGCTGCCATCTACATAAAGCACTTTTGGTGTCCTGCCAGAGCCTTCCATTAACCTTAACGCATGTGCTTCATATTCAATCTGACGCTCCAGATGCATCTGGCTTCCACAATTCACACGAAGTAGTAATTTCTTTCCTGTCACAGAATGTGTAAATGCATAATTAATATTATACTCTCCCTGTGCCAGCAATTCGTAATTTTCCGTCTTCTCTTTTGGCAATCCCAGTGCTTCTCTGTACTCTTTATTTTTCACATATTCTTCCAGACCTCTGATCCGCTCCATAGATTTTTTCCTCTACCTTGATATTTTTATTTCTTGAAATCCACTGCTATATTTTACCTTACGTCTCGGTACATCTTTGATATTCGGTCAATTGGTACCCCGTCCCGATACATCTTGCGAAGCCGATTCATTTTCCACATAACCTTAAGTTTCGGGATCGTCTTCTTGGGAAATCTGCGGTCAGATGTATAAATCCTGTGCTTTGCGATTCCAAGTTTTACGCCCATTTCCTTAAGAGTCAGTGAAAACTGATAATCCTCCATAATCGGAAGGTTCGGGAACATTCCCGCCTCAAAGAACAACTCCCTGTCTATGAAGATTCCCTGATCTCCAAACATGATCTTGCGGTCTTTGATCCGGTGATTGGAAATGACACGGCACGTCCACATAAAGAAATGCTTTGAATGAAATGCAATTCCAAAACACCCTGCCAGATGGTCTTTCATCACATAACGAATCTCCGCCAGCGGATGCTTCGGAAGCTCGCTGTCACTGTGCAGGAAAAACAAAATATCCCCGGAACTTTCTTTTGCTCCCAGATTCATTTGATTTGCCCGGCCTTTTTCTGAATGAAGTACACGGAACCTGGAATCAATCATTGACAATGTCCGGTCTTTGCTTCCGCCATCTACAAAGAGAATTTCACATTTGTCCAGAAGAGGAATCAACTGTTTTTGCAGTGATTTTATCGTGGATTCTTCATTATAAATCGGAACAATAACAGAAATCTTCTGTTTTTTCAGAAGATAACGTCCAGTCTCACTTTTCTGCAATTCCAGAGTTTTACGCATCCGGTTTCGAAATTTACTAATATCTTCTTTCTCATCTATATCATGAAGCGTTCTTGCAAAACCAACTGTATAACCAGCCTCAAAAGCTGCTTTTGCTGTATTTTCCAAAACACTTGCATGGCTGTAAGTCTGTTTTTCAAACACCTCTCTCACTGGCTTCTTCATACCTACAAGATAATATCCACCGTCCTGCGTTGGTCCCAGAACAATGTCATGCACATCTAACAGACGAAATGCATAATCTAAATCTGCCTGCTTAATTTCCGGCACATCCGTTCCAATCAACACACAGGATCCATAATCTTTGGCAAGAACCCTCTGGATTGCCATGTACATTCTCTCTCCCAAAGATTCCCCCATCTGCGGAAAATAAATCTTGTCATCCCCAAATATATTCTTTAATGCAGCTCCTTTATCGTCCGGCGTGTAACAGATATAAAGATCCGCCTGTGTTTTTTGACATTGCCCGGCAATATCTTTCAAAAAGCAGGTGTGCAGCCCGGCACATTCCTGCGGCGAAAAATATGGCATCAGCCTTGTCTTGGTCTGCCCCGCCACCGGAACTCTTGTAAATACAATGATTGCTCTTCTCATCTTTTATCCCCATTCTTTTGTTGAATTGTCACCTGGTACGGAGGCATTCTTATGTAAATTTTGTCTTCGCACGGTTGATCATGGATTTCTTCACATCCGGCTTTTCATAAGTCTTTAAAATCTCTGTCAGGAGATGTCTCACGTTCTGACAGCCTCCACGAGTCAGATTGCCAGAGCAGGAAGCACAATAACTATATACTTTTTTCTCTCCTGCAAGTGCAGATGCCATGTGCTTTGCAATTTCCGGTTCTTTCACCGGTGCACAGCCTCCAAGACCACAGCACTGTACTCCTTTTACCGATTCCAGACTTCCCTTCACGAATCGCTCTGCTGATGCAAGAATCTCTCTTTTCTCACGATCCGGACAAGGCAAAAATACTTTTCCGGACTCCAGATTCTTCTCACCGATCCCTAGTTCTTCAAGTTTTGCATAAATGTCTGTCACTTTAACCTTCAAATAGGGTTTCAAAAAGGTATAACAGTTCGGACAAAGCATGATAACCTCTTCCACGCCTCTTTTTTCAAACTCATCATTAATACGCTGTATAATTCTCTTTTCATCAGCTTCCAGTCCAAGCTCCGCAATCGGCTTTCCACAACAGTCATAGACAACTCCGATTCCATGTTCTTTCAGAAGCTTCACAAGCTTCTTCATTGTCTTTGGATAAAAAGAAGGAAAATTACACCCTGGGAAAAGGATGCATTTCCCAGCTGCATTACGATAATTTTTATAGATATAATCTTTCTTTTCTTTTAAGAGCATTCCATACCCTTTTTCACGAAATGTCCCTTCTGCCTCCCGGACATTTTCCCGGCGAAGCTTTAGAATATAATCCCGCCCGTCAATCCCAATCGGGCAGACCTCTGTACATTTTCCACATAAAAAGCAATGATAAGATAATTTCTTCAGCTTTTCAGTGTCCCCAATATCAATGCCATATTTTTTCAGAAACTCACAATGCTTCTGACAGACATGACAGTGTATACACTCTGACACATCATTTTTACTCTTCACTTTGTTCCTCCTGCACATAATGCTTCTTCAAAAATGCACCAAGCCCCATAACAACTACCGCCAGTACAAGTGCAATCCCTATATAAAGGATCCGGTTCTCTTTGTCTGCAAGTCCGGCTGTTCCAACCGTATACATAGCCGTTCCTGGCAGCATAAAAATCAGAGAACATATAGAATATGTGGAGAATTTAATATCTGTTACCCCGTAGGCAAAATTCTGAAGATTATATGGGAACAGCGGAACCAGTCTTGTAATCATAAGAATAAAAATCTCGTTACTTCCCGTCTCATCAAACAGCCATTTTTTCAGATATTTATTTTTCATTGCCATCGGTTTGATACTGTCCTGAAGGAAAAATCGTCCCACAACAAATGCGACCATTGCTCCAAGCGTTGTCGCAACTGAGCAACAGATCGTTCCAAGTACTGGTCCAAATACCAGCCCCGCAATAATTGCAAATGTCACTCCCGGAAGTGCCAGAACGACACAACTTACAATCGTAAGCACTGTGTAGATCAACACCGCCAGAAGAAGATTATCCTGTACCATATTTTCCAAAAATTTCAAATTCTCTGTATTTCCCAGGTAGGCAGACCACCCGAAAATGTGATTGAGTACCAGAATCAGAACAATAATTCCGATAAATATCCACATTTTTTTATTTTTCATTCTTCGTTATCCCCACTGCAATACTATTTCTCACAATCACCGTAATATACTTTACTATACCATAAACCGCATTTTTCTGAAACTGCATATTGTGATAATTGTTTTGCAGCTTTTCCCGTAGGAAGCTCTCCTACTGTTGTATGCTGACAGAACCTTGAAATTATAAGAGCCAGGAGTTCCCCCTCCCGGCTCTTATGAACTAATTTTCTACAAATTTACTCTGTCACAAATGCAGCAGATACGTCTCCGTCTTTTGCACCATTCTCAATGATGTAAAGGTTATCTAAATCAAAGCCAGCGTCTTTCAGGATAGAGATTCCTGTCTTAGCACACTTGTTTCCGCTGTAGCAAAGAAGATATACTTTCTTAGAAGAATCCATCTTCTCTGTTGCCAGTTTGTACATAGCTGTCTGAGCATCTGCACTTTCAATCTCTTTTAATCCGCACTGGAAAGATCCTTTTAAGTGTCCTGCTTTGTATGTATCATCATCACGAACATCCAGAATCTGAACATCTTTGTCATCTACTGCTGCAACTGCATCTTTTCCAGATACATACTGCCAGTCGATGTTCTCTTCTGTACGGTCTGTTGTAAGAGCTCCGCTTACGTCAGCAAGTGCTTTTGCCCCACCCTCTACTGTGTAGATAGATGTTGACTCGATTCCTGCATCTCTTAATACACCTGTTGCTTTTTCAGCTCCACGCTTACCACTGTTACAGATGATGTAGATATCTTTTCCATCGTTCAGGTTCTTTTTCGCGTAATCTGTCATAGCGTCAACTAAGGAATCATCCTCTAATGGGAAGATTGGGCACCACTCAGAATTCTTAACTCTTCCAGTCACATAGTTGTCCCACTCTCTTACATCGAGTACGTGAACTCCGTCAGCTTTCGCTGTATCCTCAGCAGATACATACTGATACTCATCGTCTGCCAACTCTCTTTTCTCCTCTGTTTTTGTATCTGTAGACTCTGTCTTTGTCTCAGATTTTGTGTCAGAACTGGAGTTTGATCCGCATCCTACAACCATAGATCCTGTCATTGCTGCTACTAATAATAATGTTACGACTCTTTTTTTCATGTTTTTAATCTCCTCAAATGTTTTATTTTAATTTTTAGAACTCTAATTTCTTTGCGATGTTTTTCATCTGTACACCGTGAACCAGACTTGCACCGCCACGGATTGCTGCTGCCACATGGACAGCCTCTGTCATCTGCTCTTCTGTCACTCCCTTATTCAGACAGTCATTGGTATAGGCATCAATACAGTATGGGCACTGTACCGTGTGTGCCACAGCCAGTGCGATGAGAGATTTCTCTCTTGCTGTCAGTGCACCTTCTTCAAACACTGCATTATAGTAGCTGAAGAACTTCTCTGCTAACTCCGGTGCTTTTTCCCCAATGGTTCCAAACTTCGCCAGATCTTCCGGATTGTAGTAAGTATCCATTTCATATCCTCCCTTTTTCTTTTTTGGACTGCCGGTCCATATATATTTTTCTCAGCATAAAGATCAGTGCTGAGAGGGCAAACAAAATCATAAGCGCGGTCACAAATAACTTTGCACCGCCGGTCAACATGCCGCCAACGTAAGAGTACACAATTGTTGCCGGAAGCTGTCCGATTCCTGTTGCAATAAAGAATGACATAAATGACATAGATGTCAGTCCTGCCGCATAACTTACAATATCGAACGAAATAAATGGAAGCAGACGGCAGATCAGAATTGTATTCTTTCCATATCGTTCAAAAAATGTATCAATCTGAGCCAGTCCGCTCTTGCTTGTAAGTTTCTCTGCCACATCACGTCCCAGAATTCTTGCAATGTAGAAACATACAGCCGCTCCTGCCATAGCACTTGTCCAGGAAAGGATTGCTCCCTGCCACCATCCAAACAGATTCGCATTTGCGAATGTGAGCAAAAATGCCGGAAGCGGTGCTGCAATGGACTGAAAGATCATCAGTAAAAATGAGATTACAGCCGCATATGCTCCATAAGATGCCACAAAATCACGTACAACCGTAAAGTCTCCGCTTGAAAACATGGCAAATACCTTATTCATCATTTTATTGACACCTGGGACTAAAAAATACACAGCGACTGCTGCAATCACTGCGATTAATAATACAACTTTCCCCAGCCAGTTCTTTTTCTCTTTCATATCTTTAAAATTCCCCTCTGAAATATATAATGTCTGTTCATTTTACCAACAGATTTTCAATATGTAAAATTAATAAATATTAACAATTCGAATTTATAAATCAGCTATACTAATAATACCTTTTTGTACTCTTTTCGTCCAATTGTTATTATCAATGTTTTTCATTCACTTATTCATTTTATTTATATATCTCCGTGATAGGAAAACATCGTTCCCCTGCATGCATCCAAGATCTATAAATCTCATCTTTAAAACTTTTTTCTTCTTTGATCTCCGGAAGATTCAAGGTACAATTGCCCGGTGTCTGCATTCGCAGATTCCCTGTTTGTAAGTCTTCTTCGGTAATTTTGAATTTATTTTTCCTATGCGCAAACAGCTCTTTGTGCATCAGATAAACTGCTGCTGTTACATCCCAGTTATAAAATCCGCCAATTCCATAATCCTCTTCATTGTACCCAAACCAGTAATCTGTCTTTTCCCGGATATAGATTGCTGCCGGGTTTTCTGTTCCCAAAAGGCGCTTTTTATATTCTTCTTTCGTAAATAAAACTTTCAGACAGTTATTTCCAGTAATTATGGACACATTTTTCCCTTTTGTCAGTACCGCTGCTGTGGCTTCTGGATCACAGGAAAAATTCAACTCATCCATAATCTTTTTTTCAAAGACAAGAGGTTCTGTAATCCCGCCCATCAATACGATCTCTTTCACTTTTTCAAAGAAATGTGGATCTAATGTATACGCCCCGCCCAGATTTGTCAGGGAACCTGTTGCAAGAATCGACAACTCTCCTGCATACTGGTTTGCCATATCCACCAGAAATTCAGCCGCATCACTTTGAAACTCACCGCGAGCCGCCCCTCCTTTTCGTGCCGGCAGTTCTGTCTGCCCTAACTCCGAAAGCATACGGTTCATTGTCTCCCACACAACATCAATTTTATTATTACCATAAGTAGCTGTTACACCAAGCAATTCTGCTTCCGGACATCCCAGAAGATACATAAGTGCCAGACCATCATCCACATCACAACCAGGAACACCTAGTGTTAAATCACAGTCATACACGATTTTTTTCATCAGACTTCCCCGCTTTCAAACCATACAATATCTTTTTCATTTATCTTTATCGCAACGATCATTCCACCCGACAAATTCAGTTCGCTGATTTTACTGCTCATTACCTGGCTTAACAATTCAAGTCTGCCAAAATACGGCTCTTCCAAAATCAAACTAACCTCTGCCAGTTCCCCTGCAAATGTTATTTCTTCCACCTTTGCATGTATGGAAATATCATTCTTGTTTTCTTTACCTTCTACTTTAGCTATTTGTACTGAAAATAGTCTGAGAATTCCTTCTATCATTCTTCCATCATGTTCTTTTTTCATAACGTTGACTTTTCCAAAATACTCTGCCACCATACGCGATGTCGGATGATAGAACATTTCTTTTGGCGTATCATATTGGATGAGCCTTCCACTGTCCATAAGCGCGATTCGATCAGACATCTGCAATGCTTCCCGCTTGTCATGAGTAACAAGAATGGTCGTTATTTTCCAGGTTTCGTGTAGTTTTCGTACGAGTTCGCCCATTTCCAGGCGGAGTTTTTCATCAAGCCCCGAGAACGGTTCATCAAGAAGTAAGATTTTGGGTTTCGCTGCCAAAGCTCTTGCAAGCGCTACTCTCTGCATCTGGCCTCCGGACATTTCCCTTATTCTTCTCTTTTCAAACCCAGAAAGCTGCACTGCTGCCAGCAATTCTGCTACCTTTTTCTTTCGTTCGTCTTTTTTCACACCAGCAATCTCCATTGGAAATGCAATGTTCTTTTCTACAGTCATATTGGGAAATAAACGCAGATCCTGAAATACGATAATTGTGCCTCGCTTTTCTGGTAGAATATTTGTCGCCTTTTCCCCCTGTATCCACACCTCGCCTTCCTGCACTTCCACAAGTCCGGCAATGCTTTTCAGCAATGTTGTTTTTCCACAACCTGACGGTCCTAACAGCGAAACAAATTCTCCCTGCTTTACTTCAAGATTTATACCATGCAGAATCTCTTTTTTTTGAATTGTAACTTTTAATTTTTCTACCTTAAGACTCATAGAACCCTCCACTGTTTTCCTTTGTCCAATGCTTTGCAAGACCTTCGAATAATGAAAATAATATCAATGTCACCCCTAAAAATATCACACTGTACACGCATGCAATGTTACGATTTCCACTTTGAAGATATGGAACCATAACAACGGTGAATGTCTTCACTTTTCCACCGCCGATCAACAACGTCATAAAATACTGGCTAAAAGACACGATATAGGCCATACAGAAAGAAGACAGCATGACAGGAACAAGCATCGGAAGTGTAGTATGAAAAAATGCTTTCCACGCAGAAGCTCCCAATACTCTCGCCTGTTCCTCCAACCGGTTACCGACAGCCTGCGTTCCGTCTATTAACAGCCGGACTGCATATGGAAGTGACGCGATCAGATGAATCAGTATCACACCTGTCACTGTATTGTTAAGCCCCAGTTTTATGAATAATACCTGAAGTCCCATGGCAAGCACTGTAACCGGAATCATAAAAGGCAGGATTGTCAAAAAATAAATCAACTGTTTTCCCGGAAAGTCATAGAGTACAACCGCACGAGCCGTCATCAGCGCAACGACTACCGAAAATGATGCTACAACAACCGAAATTTCTGCACTGGAAGCAAACACCGCACTTAATTCTGTCCCTCTCGCCGAAATTTGATCCAGCGCACGCATAGAAAACACCTGTGGAAACAGATCCGGCCATGCCCAGCGTTCTGTAAATACCCAAAGTATCATCGTTGCAACCGGAAATAAGATCAGAAACACCACGATTAAAATAATAATATAACTAAGTATTGATTTTCTTTTTTTCTTCATGATTCTTACCTGCCAGATAACTTACATTTTTCTTTAACATTGCAAAATACAGCACCGCACTTACCATGGAAATGCATATGATAACTCCATTTAACGCCATAGCATACGGACGGTTTTCAAGATTCGGATGAATATACTGCTGGTATGCCAGAATCGGCAGTGCTTTCGGCGTAGTCGCTCCCAAAAGAAACGGGAGTTCATAAGCTCCAAGGGCAAACACAAAAATTATCAGAAAGCCACTGATAATTGTCTCTTTGCAAAGCGGCAGCGTTACTTTCACAAATGTACAGATTTTCCCTGCCCCGAGATTCCTGGCAGCCTCCCCCAGTTTTCCATTGATGTTTGCCATTAATGCAATAACAAAATATACAATAAATGGAAGTTCCTTCCACACATAAGCCAGAATAATTCCAAATCCATGTGCATCATATATAATCAGAGGAAATTGCTGCTGATCACTAATCAGTCCAAGCGCATAACCAATTCTTGCAAGAATTCCATTCTGAGAACAGATGTTAACTGCAAATATAGCCACAACAACATGGGGAACTATAATCGGCATCTGTATGATCCGCATCATAAGTCCAGACGTTTGTCTGACAGACACACACAATCCGGCAAGAATCACACCACCTGCAGTTGCAATTGCGGCTGATAAAAATGCAATTTTTAAGCTGTAGCTCACAGATTGAAAGAGCTCTGGCTTCATCAATATTTCTTTGTAATATTTCAACGTAGGTTCCCTTAATCCAAAAGCTGGAATCACCCCGAAACTCTGGGTGATTCCAGTTATTAACCCGATCAGAAATATAATGATCAGTACAATCTGAGGAACCAGTAATAAATATGGTACCACTTTTTTCTTCATAAAATTATTTTCCTACAACTTCCTCATTCCAGATCTCTTCAATAATCGGAACAAGCTGTGCCGGCATCTCCGGAAGACGTTTGGAAAGAAGCTCGTCCTGAGGAATGGTTCCTTTTCCAAGATCTACTTTATCAAATTCTGCCTTCTGGTCATCAGAAAGTTTTGTATTATCTAATACCGGGATTACTTTTAACTGATCATAACGGTCTGCCTGAACCTCCGGCGAAAGCATCTCATTGATAGCGACTATTGCTCCAGCTTTGTTTGCTGAATTCTTGGCGATTGCCATAAAGTTTGTATTTCCAATTGTTCCTTTATCGAACTGGAAGGACTGAGTTGTCTCTGTGTATTTTCCATCTGCAATATTTACTGCTGTGTCATATGCACCGTATGTCATGTAAAGAACCACTTCACCATCTGCAAACATGTTGTCCAATGTTGTGGAAGAGTCCGGGAATGTCTTTCCCTGATTCCATAAGTAAGGATTCAGTTCTCGTAAATATTCCATAGCCGGTTCAATTGCCTCTTTTACTGTTTCTTTGTCAGCTTCCATAGTCAGGAACTGCTCATATCCACAGATTTCATAGATAATATTTCTGACAAATGCACTTCCTGTAAAGTCTGGAAGAGCCGGATATGTTACTTTTCCTGGATATTTCTGCACGAATGCTTTCAGTTCTTCTGCACTCGTCGGAAGATCTGGTGTTACCGCCGTATCCGCAACCATAACTACCTGAGCTTTTCCATATGGAGCCTCATATCCATCAGTCGGATAAGCAAAGTCTAATTTTACATCTTCAGAATCACCATCTACATAGTCATTGAAATTCGGAAGTTTGTCTGTAAATGGACCATATAACATATCTTTTTCTTTTGCAGACTGGAAATTCTCTCCATTAATCCAGATTATGTCGATATCACCGTTGTCTTCACTGGCATTCTTGTCTCCCAGTTCACCGGAAAGCTGACTTAAAATCTGATCAATATCCATCGGAACACGTTCCATAGTAATATCATATTTTTCCTTCATAATCGGTGCAAATGAATTATCCAGCCAGTCATTCAGCTTATCATCTCCACCCCAGCCATAGAAAGTCACTGTACTTCCTTTCGCCTCTTTCTTCAGTTCATCAAAACCCATACTGTCTACTTCTTTTGTTGTAGCAGTATTTTCCTGTTTACTGTCACTTTTTGCACCACATGCCATCATAGAAACAGACATGGCAAGTGCAAGTATCACTGCAACAATTCTCTTTCTCATACATTTCTCCTTTGATTTAATTGATAACTTCTCTCATTTTATCAGTTTATACAGAAAAGTCAAATCAAAAATCTTTATAAATACAAAGAAAGAGCAAATGCTTTAACACATCTGCTCTTAATTATTTAAAAATTATACGACATCTTTTTTACTGCACTGCTTCCGGATTGGACACGCTGACTTTATGGTCATACCACTTACCCTTTGTTCCAATCACTGCCAGATCAAATTCATCATCCAGTGTCGGTACCGGTACGTCAAAAGAATATACTTCCTTTGGCGCGGAACCATCAGAATAAGTAATCTCTGTTGTCTCTGACGGATCAATCAGATCTGCCCCTTCTTTCTGTGCATCTTCTGCTGAGCCTAAGAATAACTGTACGATATTTTTAGAATTCAATGTAATATGTACTGTCATCTTACCATCTTTAACAGTCAGCGTTGCTTTTCCGTCATTATAGTCCGGGTTCTCGTGGAACATACCGCTGTCTGTATTAAAATCTACCTTATAAGTTCCATCTTCCAGCTCAGGCTCCTTCGCATCTTTGCTGTCAGTCTTTGCTTCTGACGCGTCATCTTTGGAAGCTTCTGTTTTTGTGTCATCTTTCTTATCCGTATTACTTCCGCATCCGGCAAGCATTGTCATTGCCATACTGGCGGAAAGTAATAAAACTAATAATTTCTTTTTTAACATGTCCATTCTCTCTTTTCTAATTATTTTTCTTTATAATTGTACTCTGAAAATTTGACCTGTCAACTATTTAGCTTCAATTGCAGCTTTTGTATGTGCTACATAAATCTGCTGAATTGCATCAATCTCTCCAAGGCCTGCAATCTGTGATTCTACACTGTCAAATGCTTTTGACGCTTCAAACTGGCTCTTCCATGAATCATCATCGTCTCCTGCCATATCATTGTTCGCATGATCTCCTGCAACAACCATCAGTGGACGAAGGATTACTTTCTTATATCCGGCCTCTTTGATTTTCTCAATGACTGCCTGACACTCTGTATCTTCCGGCTCACCTTCTACAGTTCCGATAAATACATTCTTATATCCAAGCTGCTCCATCTGTGTCTGCATCTGATCATAACTTACATTTGCAACGTGTGAAGTTCCATGTCCCATGAATACAAATGCGGTTCCATCTTTGGCTGCTGCATCAATGCTGTCATAGTTTGCTGTCTTAACTGCTTCGTCTGTGATTGCTTTTGCAACTGCTTCTTTGTCTGCATTGATAACTGTTGTATCTGCTCCAACTTCGCCGAGAAGCGGCTCAGCAATCTTTACAGATTCAAATTTATCTTTATATTTTTCCACTGTCTCTGATAACTCATCATACTCTGCACCATGCATCAGATGTGTCGGCTGAACAACAAGGTTTTTAACTCCATTGTCTACTGCACGCTCCAGTGCCTGCTCCATGTTGTCAATCTTCTCATCATCACGGGCCTGTACGTGATTGATGATGATCTGAGCTGTAAATGCTCTTCTTACTGACCAGTCTGGATTAGCAGCCTGAAGTGCTTTCTCAATTCCACCGATGTCTTTTGCGCGGCTGTCATTGAATGATGTACCGAAACTTACAACGAGAAGTTCATTCTCACCAATCTCGTCCTGATTTAACGGATCATCTTTCGAAGCGTCACCTGTATCTCTTCCGAAGTAATCAGGATCTGCGTTCTCACCTTCTACTAATTCTTTTTGGGCATCTGTTAATGCGTCCCAGGCTTCCTTAGCTTCTTTGCACTGTTTATCTGTCTTGTCAGTTCTCTCCTGAACATAGATATCATCAATCAGTTTTGCCACCTTGTCTGCTGCCACCTGATCGCTGTCCTCCTTCGTATCCTCTGTCTTTGCATCACTCTTTGCGTCAGAACTTCCTGAATTTCCTCCACATCCTGCAAGCAGAGACATACTCATAGCTGCAGTAAGTAATACGACTACCAATTTTTTCTTCATCTTTCCATCCTCCATTTTTTTCTAAGATACAAAATAATTTTTCTGGAGGTTTCTTATTATATAGAAATTCATATAATAAAAAATCCCTGCCATTAAAAAATGAACAGAGAGTACGCAAAACAAACTATTGACGAAATGATCTTCCTTCCGTCAAATAGCCTTTCTATGTATTTCGTACTGCCAGTTCCTCGTGGCCTGAACAAATATGTTCCTGTACTGTGAAAGGCAGGTATCCCGGCTTATTGCTCAGGCGCTCTAAAATCAGCCTTCCCGGTCTCCCAGTGGCATGTAGGATTCAAAGCTCGCAAAATACGGTGACGAGTTCGTACAGGATTCACACCTGTTTCCCTTTTCACCAGCCAGATAAATAACTTTTTATAATATTTTTCTCTGACTGACACCTCACACATTTTTTATTCTTTTGTATCTTTAACTATTACTTTTACAATCTAACACATCTGATAATTACTGTCAATACATCAGCCTGTCAGACTGTATTCCATATTGGTTTCTCACTTCCATTACGGTCGGGATAAAATCCGGTCGATTTCTCTGGAAGCCTCACTCTTTGTCAGTGTATGTATGTCCATTTCCATAGAAATATTCTTCTGTTGCATAAGCCTTGTGAGAAATGCGATCTGTTTTGCGGTTATCGGTTCTTTTTTCTTCACTTTATATGCCAAGGGCTGTGGTTTAAAAACCTTCGGTTCCTTTTCCTCATAAAAATGTGCCATAGACTGATACAGTTTTGCGGTTGCCAGAGCATCATGATACGCCCGGTGCGCCGCCGCATTTTCGATATGATAGTATTCGCAGAGTGCACCAAGCTTTCTGGATGGAAGGTCTGCGTGAACAACTTTGGCAATCTTAAGTGTATCAATTCCCATATGATCATAGGTGTAACCAAGTTCTTTTGCTTTTGTCTTCACAAAGCTGAAGTCGAACTGCACATTATGTCCGATCAGCGTATCCTGTTCGCAGAATTCAAGGAACTCCGGCAATACTTCGCCGCAGTTCCCTGCTCCTTCTACCATATCATTTGTAATTCCGGTCAGTTGCGTAATCATCGGAGGTATCCCGGCCTCCGGTTCGATAAAACGAATAAAACGGTCAACAACTTTTCCTTCCCGTACTTTCAATGCACCAATCTCAATAATCTCATTGTGCTCCGGGCTAAGTCCAGTCGTCTCTATGTCAAATGCAACATATGATTTTAACATCTTACTTGTCCGTCTCTTTCTCGTCCATTGCTCTTACTTTGTCATTTGCATACAATACGCCGCGCATACAGCCATTGCCTTTCACATCTGGATACCCCTCCTCATTATAACAGACTGTGATCACACAGCCATTGCGACAACCAGTACAAGTAAATTTCAAATCTGACATTTTCTCTTCCTCCCTCGCGCCTTTGCGGACTGATGCATGATTCATTTTTTCGCTACCCACGGATTTTTGTGCTATGCACTTCTTCAATCCTTAATATTATTAGTATAACATTTTGTTCATTTCTTAACAATGTACATATCTACCCATTTTGTCCATATTTACAAATTATTTTTCGTATTTTTATCTAAAATAGACAATGATTTTTCTTATTTTTAATATTATACTGTACTTTAGATAAAAAGGTTAATTATTTTAAAAGGAGAGGTAATCATGAACGAAGTATTAAATAACATTTATACTCGAAGATCTATTCGTAAATTCAAAGAGCAGGACGTTCCAAAGGATCTCGTAGATGAGATTGTCAAAGCAGGAACTTACGCTCCAAGCGGCAAGAACTTACAGACATACCGATTCTATGTAATGCAGAATGCAGATTCTATCAAGAGCCTTCAGGATGTTGTAGCAAAGGGAATGGAGAACCCTGCTTACACATTATACGGAGCAAAGGCAATTGTACTTGTTGCATGTGAGAAAGAAGCTGTCAACGGAGTCAGCGACTGCTCATGCGCAATCGAGAACATGCTTCTTGCAGCACACTCACTTGGACTTGGTGCATGCTGGATCAACCAGTTAAAATACTGTGGAGACAAAGCAGAAGTTGCTGATTACCTGGAAGGTCTTGGAATTGACAAAGACATGCAGGTTGTCGGAATGGTAGGAATGGGATATCCTGATGAAGAGCGCGAGGCTGCTAAGAGACAGGACGATCTTGTTACATATTTAAATTAGTTTTTAGTTTCTTTGTATATAGAAATGGAGAGTGGTTTTGTTCCACTCTCCATTTTCTTATTCTCATATCAATGATATGTTTTCATTTTCTAAAATTCAAGAATGCCTCAACAATCTATAATTCCACAGATATGTTCTGCTTTTCTATTCCATGTTTTTCGGCATAACCGGTCAGGAATAATGTCAACGCTCCATCTCCCGTTACATTGCAGGCTGTTCCGAAGCTATCCTGAAGTGCGAAGATTGCAAGCATCAATGCTGTACCATCATCGCCAAATCCAAGAACGCCTGTAATGAGTCCCAATGATGCCATTACCGTTCCTCCCGGAACTCCAGGGGCTCCAATTGCGAAAATCGCAAGCAGGACGCAGAACAGTACCAATGTCTGAATATCCGGTAATGTTCCATATAATACCTTGGACACGATCATACAGAAAAATACTTCTGTCAATACGGATCCGCACAGATGGATATTTGCAAACAACGGCACACCAAAATCCACCATATCTTCTCTTAAAACTTTAGATTTTCTCGCACACCGAAGCGCAACTGCAAGTGTTGCGGCAGAAGACATCGTTCCAACTGCTGTAATATAAGCCGGTCCATAATGCTTTACGACTTCCATTGGATTCTTTCCAGAATAGACTCCTGCTACAACATACAGCACTGTCAGCCAGATATAATGTCCGATCATAACGATTACGACCGCACTGACAAATACCGGAAGCTGCTTTGTAATAGTTCCATCATATGATAAACAAGTGAATGTAAATGCAATAAACACTGGAAGAATTGGAATAATAATCTTTGAAACAATTGCAAGTACAATATTTTGGAACTCATCTAAAATAGTAATGATCGTCTTTGCTTTTGTCCAGATTGCCGCAAGTCCGATTAAAATGGAAAATGCAAGAGCACTCATGACATTCATAATCTGCGGAATAGTCAGACCAAAAACATCTTCCGGCAATTCTTTTAAGCCTTCAATCTCTGACACAACCGGAAGATTCGGAATAATTGCATATCCAGCTCCCATAGAAAGAAGTGCTGCCAGTACGGACGACGTATATGCAACCATAAGTGCAACTCCAAGCATACGTGACGCATTATTTCCAAGCTTTGTAATAGACGGTGCAATAAATCCGATGACAATTAACGGTACTACAAAGTTAATGACCTGTCCCAGAATATTCTTTAATGGGACAACAACACTCATTACATTTTCCGGGGAAATCTGTCCAAAGATAATTCCAATAACAATACCAATCAATAATTTCACCGGAAGACTGCTAAATATTTTTTTCATACCCTACCTCACTCATTCTTCATGCCTAATAAATTTCTTCTATGTATAAATCATTCTCCTTTTTATCCCAATAAAGAAATTTATTAGTTGAAAATATTATGTTTATTATACAGTTATCAAATATGTTTTGTCTACTTTTATCTTAGAAAAAGCAATTTCTTATCATAGAAAAAAGGCACATCCTTTCGGATATGCCTTAAATTCAACGTGCGCGAGAAGATTCGAACTCCCGACCTTCTGGTCCGTAGCCAGACGCTCTATCCAGCTGAGCTACGCGCACATTACTGTGTTCCGTTTCTCTTGTGTCCCTCACAGCAAAATCTATTATATCGTAGGTTCCCCTGGTTGTCAACAAGTTTTTTCAACTTTTTCTAACTTTTTTCACTGGAATTTTTCCACTCTTTTTTCTCTCCAGCACATTTGCCACCATCGTGATTGCAAATGCACATCCCATTGCAGCAATCATAGCCACTGCAAATGCCGGGCCTTTTCCTTCATTTGCCATAAACGGAGCAAGCACTGCCGGCACATAAGCGGTTCCTTTTACATTGAACAGTCCTACGATTGCTCCACCTACAGTTGCACTTGTCAGCGCTCCGGCAAAGACAATCTTGTTTGAGAATATGAATGGATAAGATGCTTCCACAAATGTTCCAAAACAAATATTGATAATGCAGCCTGGAAGTGCTACAGCCGCCTCGCCTTTCTGCTTCGGCAGAATAATGTTAGCAAGTGTGATTCCTGCTGATACCATGACAAGTCCTGTCATATCAATAGCTCCAAGGAAACTAAATCCCATTTCTTCCATTTCCAATAGGACAATCGGAAGAATTGCCGCATGGTAAACACCTCCAATAATTGCCGGCCAGATCAAAAGTCCTGCTACCGCCCCTGCAAGGAGGGCATTGTAATCAATACACATGTTGATCAGAGAACAGATCCCATTTCCAATCCATAATGCTACAGGTGCAATAAGGAATTTTCCCACCAATCCAGCTGCCAGTCCACCAAGACCTCCCGAAGCAATATTAACTGTCGTACCCGGCACATTGTGACGGAAACAGAACACACTGATATAGTAAGCAAGCACACCTGCCAGGATTCCGATGATCAGTCCTCCCAGGATTCCTCCATCCACTGCCAGAATGCCGGCTACAATACCTGCAACAACTCCCACCTCATCAAGACCGGAAACCTGCTTAGCTGCAATTGCACAAATAACGATTGGAATTGAATTTACAAGTGTATCAAATACATCTGACAGACTTCCACATCCTGGAATCTTGCTACACGCCAGGCAAAGCGCCATGGCAATAAATGCCGGAAGGCTTGTCATCATAATTCCGCGGAAATTAATGCGCTTCCATATATTTCCTTCTGCTTTTGATGCTGCATTTTCTCCTGTATTACCAATGACTGGCATATATTTAATTTTCCAGTATTTTGCAAGTGCTGTCGTAAATGCAACGGCTCTTGTACGATTCGTTGTTCCTGTTGTTCCAGATGCTGACAGAACATTACATCCCATGTTCCGCGTGAGCGCGACACCACTTCCGCCCGTTCCGGCCATCGGAATCTTCGTTCTTGCGCAGGCTTCCATTGCCTGTCTGTTAGCCCCGTCCGGACTGGCACTGACAAACATTACACCTTCAATTTCACCGTCATCAATCTTCTTCGCAAGTTTTGCGTCCACCTTTTCCGCTTCTACATTAACCTCTGTTAAAGTCCCCTGAAATACTGCCTGTACTTCTGTTCCATTCCATGTATATAAAGTTGCCGGACTGTCCGGTCCCACATTATCCAGACTGCCAGATGCCAGTACATACTGTACAAATGTGATCTCCATGTCTGCAGCCGTTGTCTGTCCGCATATTTCTTTCATCATTGCCGGCAGATTGTTCCCACCTTGCTTATATAGATTTCCACCACTGCTTCCTATAAATGCAATCTTTTTTCCCATTCCTTTATGTCCTTTCAGATTAAATCATATCATCATGCTACCTTGCTAACATGGTAGCGTGCTAAAGCAATGAAATAAGCTTACCATTTTCGAATGTATTTGTAAAGAGGAAAATATTATGCTACTATAAATATCTGGATTATTAAAACTATTATTTTAACGCAACATGAAAAAGGAAGAAACACTATGACTAAAAAGATTGCTGTAATAAATGATTTATCCGGATTTGGCCGTTGCTCACTGACAGCCGCAATTTCCGTCATCTCAGCCATGGGAATTCAAGCCTGTCCGCTTCCAACCGCAATTTTAACCGCGCAGACCGGATATCCGCACTATTACCTCGATGACTATACAGATAAAATGGATATTTACCGCCAGGAATGGCAGAAAATGGGACAGCATTTCGACGGTATCTACACCGGATTCGTCGCAAGCGAAGCACAAATTGATCAGATATTCCATTTCATAGATACATTTTATACATCCGATACATTTCTTCTCGTGGACCCGGTCATGGGAGATGATGGTATAAAGTACGATATGTTTACACCGAAGTTACTGGAAAAAATGAATGCGCTGGTCGGGGAAGCGGATATTATCACTCCTAATCTGACAGAGCTCTGCCTTCTGACTGATGCAGATTACGATGCAATCATAGATATTGCAGATACTCGTATTCTCATCGATGTGATTGGTGAATTAGCCTCCACACTTCTGCCACCGGATTCTAATAATTCAAATACATTGGATAGCAGGCAGACTTCTAAAAAAGAAAAAGAGATTATTGTAACCGGCATTCATTGTAAGAATGAACATGGACAGAAAATGATGGGAAATCTGTACGTTTCCAAAGACACTCGAAAATTATTCGCATTTCCACATGTCGGAGGCAGTTATTCCGGAACCGGAGACCTCTTCGCTTCCTGCATTGCAGCCGGAAAGTGTCGTGGCGATGGAATTCCAGAACTGATCCAGTTATCCGGAACATTTTTAGAACAGGCAATCAAAGATTCCGCCGAAGAAAATGTACCTTATCCAGACGGAACAAACTATGAAAAATATTTGTATATGTTGATAAAAAAATAGAGTCCTGACACTCTGAAAAAATTAGGCAAGTGTCGCCGTTAATCAAAGATGGATATGCATACTTTTATTTTCTCAAATGTATAAAAAATTTTGCAAATTGTTTTTCTCTATGTTATAATGGCGTCATGCAGCGATGGTCGAGTTGGCTGATGGCATCTGCCTCGAAAGCAGAAGAACCGCAAGGTTCCGGGGGTTCAAATCCCTCTCGCTGCGTTTTTAGCAGAAAGTATTATATTAGCTTTCTGCTTTTTATCCGTAAAAATCCTTCCGGCAAAACAACCGGAAGGCTCCTCTTTTTTGAATACGTTTTAAATCTTTCTGAAACTTACTGGTCGGCTTTAGTGTTTATTTCATGAAAGTAAATCCTCCATCATTTTATCCACATCTGTATAAGACTTCCCAAGAGATGGATTCTTCTTCATTTCTTCTACTTCTCTTAATGCTGAAAGCGTTTCACTGTTCGGCGTTTCTTTTGTAATTTCAAATGGTATTCCTTGTTCTCTGATTGCCTGTTTTACAAATATTGTAAATGCTGTTGTTAAATTCATTCCTAAATCATTAAATAACTCTTCTGCCTGCTTTTTTAAAGCATCGTCCATTCTGATTGATACATTTGCCATAAGTTTCACCCAACTTTCTATAATGGTATAATTTTTATTTCCAATATTATTATATGGTATATTGCAACGCATTGTCGATACACCGTATTATATCTCCTTATTTTGAAAGATATGCAAAAGAATTAATCTATTTCTATATTTTCATCAGATTTTCTTAAGAAATTTTAGAAACATTTCCATTTTCTGACACAAGGCATTCACAATTCTCCATTATAATGAACTTATCAATTGAAGAAGACGGTAGTCGTACTTGCAGAAAAGCCAGACATGGCAAATATACACTATGCCCTCCAAAATGTCGGCTTACTGCTCACAATCAGGTATGATTACCGGACTTCGCCCAACAACAATTAAAATTTACATAGATAAAATGTTCAAACCCTTTCAAAAAAGAACCAGCACTTTCAAAAGTGTTGGTTCTTTTTTATTCCTGTTTCTTACTGCTCTCTGAATGTAATCTCTCCTGTGGAGGCATCCATGCCATCCACAATTGCCAGTGACTCCAGACGGTATCCAAGATTACGGATTACCGTTCCGCCAGTCTGGAAGCCTTTCTCGATTGCGATTCCGATTCCTTCTACTGTTCCACCTGCAGACTTTACAATCTGGATCAGTCCCTGAAGTGCACAGCCATTTGCAAGGAAATCGTCAATGATCAGTACGTGATCTTCCCCACTTAAGAACTTCTTCGCAACGATTACCTGGTTCTTGCATTTGTGGGTAAATGACTCAACTTCTGCAGTGTACATCTCTCCCTCGATGTTGATACTTTTTGATTTTTTTGCAAATACGACCGGAACTCCGAAATGCTGTGCTACAACACAGGCGATTCCGATTCCAGATGCCTCAATTGTAAGAATCTTATTGATTGGTCTGTCCGCAAATCTTTTTTTGAATTCAGCACCCATCTGATCAAATAATTCTATATCCATCTGATGATTCAGGAAACTGTCCACCTTTAAAACATTTCCCTCTTTTACGATTCCATCTTTTACAATTCTTTCCTCTAAAAAGTTCATCACAGATTACTCCTTTGTTCCATTTCAGTTCATTTGGAAATTATTATACTCCTTTTCTTCATGAAATGCATCAAAAATTTGTTTCTGTCGCTTATTTTATGAATTTCAAAAATATTTTAGAATTTTATTCTACTTTCAATGCATTCGGATAAATTTTCTCTGTCTTGTTGCTGCTGATACAGTCTCCAATAGCCAGCCCAAAAAACTGGTACAAAAAAAGAGCCAGATTAATTCATATCCTGAGTACATATACTTCTCCTTTTCTTTCGTTTTCGTATTTGTATGAAAATCCCCACTTCTACAAGTAGTAACTTCACATACGTCAAATCTGAACTTAAAAGAAATATTAGCATATTTCACTTTGGAAATCTATGTTCTGGCTCTCTCTTATTGTATATTCAGGGGTTTACATATATTTTTTCACGATTTCATGCATTTGGCCCCACTTTTTCTCCATATCGCTGACCAGCTTGAACTGTGTTCTGCACCGATCCAGATTATGTTCCTCTCGATGGATCTTGAAGTATGTATCTCCCTGCAGATAATCTGTCAGGAAACGCATACCACATTCAAATGTCATGACCTTTGCTCCCATCGGCAAAAGTTCCATCTCCCGTTTTGTCAGCTTGCCATTACAGCCTTCAATGAATCCTTTTGTAAACAGATCAAAAAGCTCCATACTGCATTCAACCTTAGACAGATCTTTTTCATCTTCCGCACCTGTACTTGCCCCGAAACGAATGGCGTCACCGAAATCATTCACAGCAAGTCCCGGCATAACAGTATCCAGATCTATCACGCAGATTGCCTTGCCTGTCTTATTGTCAATCATAATATTGTTAAGCTTTGTATCATTGTGTGTAACACGAAGCGGAATCTCTCCCTTTGCCTGAAGGTTTGAAAAACAGCATGCTACATCTTCATGGTCCAACACAAACTGAATTTCTTTCTTAACACCAGCCGCACGGCTCTTAATATCTGTTTCTACCGCTCTTTTAAAAACCTCAAATCTTGCCTTCGTGTCGTGAAATCCTTCAATTGTCTCAAACAATGTATCGGCCGGATAGTCTGCCAAAAGATTCTGGAAATTTCCAAATGCCATTGCTGCCTGATAGAACTGATCCGGATTCTCTACCTGATCATAACTGCTCGCATCTGTAATAAAAATATAGGATCTCCAGTAATCTCCAAACGAATCCTGATAATATGGTTTTCCATCCAATGCCGGAATTACATTCAACGTTTCTCTGTCTGGATCTCCTCCTTTTTTTATAATTTTTTCGCGAAGATATGAAGTCACTCCAAGAATATTCTCCATAAGCTCTACAGGGTTCTTGAATACATTTTTATTCATTTTTTGAAGAATGACCTTCAAAATCCCCATGCGTTTTACTTCAAATGTCAGCAAATATGTATCATTAATGTGTCCATTTCCAAATGGTACATCCTGGATCAGTCTTCCTTCATATTGAAAATGTGCAATTGCTTCTGCCTTCTGTGTTCTGACTACCTGTGTCATAATACTTCCTCCCGGTTTTATTCAAAAATCCTTCTACTTATTATTGACATCTTTTATCACTTGATTATTGTAGTATAAATTTGTACAAAAATCTTTATCATATTTCACTCATAATTTATATTATCTGCTTCTATTTCTTGCAATTTTTAATATATACGTTATAATTATTTATAACATTTGTACAAAAAATACAATTGCGCAAAGGAGACTTTAACATGGCATACAATGGATTTTTACCGGAGAATGTAATCAACATCGGTAAAATATACAGTATTCATTATTTTGAATACATGAGCGATTTTTCATTCGAAGGGGAAAGCCACGATTTTTGGGAATTTATCTGTGTAGATAAAGGAGAAGTTGAAGTGACCGGCGGTGATAAGAAGTTTATTCTTCACAAAGGTGAAATTGCTTTTCATGAACCTAATGAATTTCATAATGTTACAGCTACTGGAACGATCGCACCGAATCTGATTGTTATCTCCTTTCAATGTGATGATAATGCTATATATTATTTTCGCAAAAAAATTTTGAAGATGGATGACGTAGAACGCAATCTTCTGGCAAGCATTATTTTTGAAGCCAGACATACCTTCCAATGCCGGCTGGATGATCCATATCTTCAGAATATGCCGCTTAAACAGCCACCTGACATCTTCGGCTCACAGCAAATGATCCGTCTGCTAATAGAACAGTTTTTAATCCACCTTGCGAGACGTTACTCAGCCTCTTACACCAGCGTTGTCCGTCCAAAAGACACTATGCCTGCAGCCAAATCAACAAAATCCAAAAATGACATTGAAGTCTACAGTCTGGTCACCGAATACATGAAAGAACATATTCGTTCTCATGTCACTATTGAACAAATCTGCAAGGACAACCTGGTCGGCAGATCACGACTGCAGAAGATATTCAAAAATCAATGTGGACTTGGCATCATCGACTATTTTTCGAAGCTGAAGATCAACTCTGCAAAAGAACTGATCCGATCCAGACATATGAATTTTACACAGATTTCCGATTACCTTGGATATACCTCCATTCATTACTTCTCAAGACAGTTCAAAAAAGAAACTGGAATGACACCGTCTGAATATGCATCTTCAATCAAGGCAATGTCAGAAGGGAAGTTTGAGGAAAATTAGTGGAAAATAAAATATATATTGCTCAAAAAACTGCCTCAGATTCTGACTATTTCCTGTGTCTGAGGCACCTTCTTGAGCTTAACATATTATTTTCCCACTACTTTTTCTATAAGCGTAATAAGTAAAGGAATCTGTGTGCGAATCATCAGTTAATTTTTGATAGCTGGATTCGAAAACAGATTCCTTGCTTTATATAATATTCTTTTTATGTCTCTAACCTTTAATTCCTCCGGTAATTCCTCCGATCAATTTCTCTGACAGGAACAGATACAGGACAAATGTCGGTGCAAATACAATAATTACTGCTGCGAACATTCCAGCCCAGTTTCCGGTGTACTGCATGGACTGCAGCATTCCATAAAGTCCTACGGCTACCGGACGTAATGCATCGTTGTTTGCAAAAATCAGTGACAGGAAATACTCATTCCAGATATTAATGAAATTGAATATTGTCACTGTTACCAGTCCGGACTGAGCCATCGGGAACATAATCTTCCAGAAAGCTTTTGCCGGAGGACATCCATCAAGAGCTGCTGCCTCTTCATATGTGCTGGAAATATTTGCAAAGAAAGTAAGTAAGAAAATCGTTGTATATGGAATATTAATTCCTACATACAAGAAGATCAAAGTTACCTTACTTGCTGCAACATTATTCAGAATTCCCAGATTTGCTACAACTCCAAACAATGGAAGAACGATCATCGTGATTGGAATACCCATCGCAGACACTAAACTTGTCTGGATAATTTTATTCCCGATAAATGTATATCTCGCAAGGACATATGCTGCCGGCGCACAGATCAGGATCAACAATACACAAGATACTACTGCATAAAGGAGGGAGTTTGTAAAGAATGTTGCAACTCCGCCACTTCCCCATGCCTGCACATAATTTTCAAAGTGTAGTCCCGACGGGAATTTCAATGCTTTTCCTGCAAAGATATCTGTTGTAGTAGAAAGACTGGCTGCTATGATCCATCCAAGTAACATGAATGTAAATGCCACCCATAAAATTACTATAATATATCCAGGAGCGAGCGCCATTTCATGTTTCCAGTCAATTTTCTTTTTCACTTTTATTTTTTTCTCTTTTGCCATCTTGCGTCTCCTCCTTTCTAAAATTCTAAGTCATCCTCTTTAATCAGTTTATTACAGATTGTAAAAATAACTACAATACAGATGCACAAGATAATACCGATCGCTGCTCCATATCCTGCATTTCTTTCTGTAACTGCATTTCCGGCTCCAAATGTCTGCATGTACATGTACTGTACCGGGACAATAGTTGCCTCATCTGCTGTTACGGTTGAGAACATCTGAGACCACACAAAGAATGCCGCTGTACTTACTGACCACATCGTAATGTTCGTCTTAAATACTCCTTTTAATAAAGGAAGTGTCATATGCTGGAATTGCTGTGGCCTGTTGGCACCATCAATGGTTGCCGCTTCATATAACTCCGGACTGATTCTCTCAATTCCACTCATCCAGATCAGCATGTGATATCCAATCATTCCAAAGCAATATGCAAATAACAATGCTCCGAATTTGTGACCTGTATCCAGCCATGCTGTCTCTGCCAGTTTATGCATACCGACCGCATCAAGAATAGATTTTAGTAATCCGAACTTAGAACTATATACATACTGTAACCACATAGTTGCAAGGGCTACCGCACTTACAAGGTTCGGAAGATAGATTACCGCACGAAAGAATTTCTTACCGCGGATTCCACTTGTCAGGATAACTCCAAACAGCAGAGAAACAGAAAGTACAATTGCTCCACCGATTGCCCAGATTTTAAACAGGTTCAGCATAGACTTTCTAAAAATTGCAGTTGCAAATAATTTCTCATAGTTCTGTATACCTACAAACGTCCACAAATTTGTTGTGTCTGTAACGGAATCAATTTTGAAAAAACTCATCATAATCGTCCGGACGATCGGGTATAAAAAAACAATGAGGAAGATGATAACTGCCGGCGCCAGGAAGCCTACGATCATTTTCTTATTATTTTTCATCTCATTTCCTCCTTCTCGCATAATCTCAGCCATCTGCCTCATTCTTTTTTCAGATGTCCTGCGACCGTTTTCTTAAAAGAAATATGGCGGCGATGCCATAACCGCCCCGCCACCATATTATAATATGCATCTTATTTGATTATCTCAAATGACTTATTTTCCTGCTGCTTTTTTCATTGCAGAAATGAATCCTGCTGCATCTAATTTACCAGCTGCGAGCTCAAGTGCGCTCGTCTTTAATGTACCAGTCAGGTCATTGTTGCTCTCTGCGCCTGCTGCCCAGTCATAGTATGTTGTTGTTGCATCAAATCCAGCTTTTACTTCTGCAAGCTCTGTTGGCCATGCATCAGAATTTGCTTTGTCAGTTGGGATACAAAGAGCTTCTTTTGTCATCTCTTTGTCATAATCACCTGTTGTGATATAAGTAATCAGCTCAAATGCTTCGTCAGCCATCTTGGAATCTTTATTAATTGCAAATACCTGATTAGCAATGTTGTTAGCTGTATTGTCATCTGTTCCGTTCGGAACTGATGGATAGTTGAAATATCCCCACTCAAGATCCTCAGCTACAGAAGCTTTTGCTTCATTTGGAAGCCATGATCCGCAGATAACAATTGCTGCATCTCCAGGAGCAAATTCCTGATTCTGTCCTGCCGGATATACATTTGTCGCAATGTTCTTTGAGAAGTAACCTTTTTTAGCGAAATCTGCAAAGCTCTGAGCTGCTGCAAGAACTCTCTCATCGTCCCATGTTACGTTCTGACCATTTACTTCTTCTCCGGTTACAAGAGATTTTACTCCATCCTGTCCAATATATCTTGCAAGATGATATCCGATAAATGATGTCATATAAGCATCGTCTGCTGTGATTGGTGTAATACCAGCGTCTTTTAATTTAGCGCATACTGCATCTAACTCATCCCATGTTGTAGGAACTTCTTTGATACCAGCTTTATCAAATAATGTCTTATTGTAAAAGAATCCGAAGATTGATGGCTGATATGGGATTGAATGAAGTGTTCCATCCTCATATGCTGCACGTGCAATTTTGAATAATGTCTCGTTTCCGTGCTCTGACTCGTAATCTTTTGCCACATCCTCGAGATCTAACAGATATTTTCCCCAAGATCCGTTTACACGGTTTACATCTTCATCGAACAGGTCGATGGTCTGCTTTGCATCGAGTGCAGGCTGAAGACCTTCACGCTGTCCGGAACGTCCCTTGAACTGAACGTCTACTTCTACACCTGTATCTTCTGTATACTTTGCAATCGCATCCTGGATTACTTTCGCCTGTGGCTCATCTTTACTCCACATAGCCCAGTATACAAGTTTCTTGCCATCTCCTCCAGATGACTTGGAATCGTTGGAACTTCCGCCACATCCAACTAACATGGTCGCAACCATTGCCGCACATAAAAGTGCACTGATTACTTTCTTTTTCATTCTTTTTCCTCCTATACCATTTTGGTAAATCGTTTTTAGTAATTTTGCAATTACTCTTTTCTTGTTGGATTCATTATGTCACAATTTTGCACAATAATCTTTATCCTAAAGTTTCATTAATTTGCACAATCTGCTCTAAAATGCTGTTTTCAGCAAAATAACGGGCTGTTTTTTGTACACATTGTATAAATTAATATTTTCACAATCTTGTTATTTATTCTACATTACACAAATCATTAAGACCTATTATAGATTTTCATCTGATTATTTTATCCCTGATTCTTTATATCAGAGATAATGCTGCTTCATCTCCCACCAAAATAACATCATTATGCATCTGAAGGATTGATGCCGGCACACCTGGAATTACTGGTCCGAAAAATGCTTTCTTTACAATCTCTGCTTTGTCTTCCCCACTTACTATAACAAGAATCTTCTTTGCCTGCATAATTGTCTTTATCCCCATGGTATATGCCTGTCTTGGAACATCCGCCTCCGAAGCAAAAAATCTTTTATTTGCCTCAATAGTACTCTCCTGAAGGTCCACACAATGTGTCCCCGTCTCAAATGCCTGTTCTGGCTCATTAAATCCAATATGTCCATTATGTCCCATTCCAAGAAGCTGAAGATCTACGCCTCCAAGGCTTCTGATTAGTTCCTCATAACGTTCACATTCTTTTTTACTGTCTGGTTCCATTCCATTGGGCAAATGTGTGTGTCTCTCCTGAATATTCACCTGATCGAACAGATGCTGATGCATAAAGTAATAATAGCTCTGTTCATTGGTCCCCGGCAGTCCTTTATATTCGTCCAGATTGACACTTGTCACCTCTGAAAAATCCAAGTCTCCTTTTTTGTACCAGTCTACCAGCTGACTGTAAGTTCCTATTGGCGTAGAGCCAGTTGCCAGTCCAAGTACACTATTTGGTTTCAAAATGATCTGCGCAGAAATTATATTGGCTGCTTTTCTGCTCATATCCTTGTAATCTTTTGCTCTGTACACTCTCATAACATTTCCTCCATTTTTATAGACACTTTTTTTAATTCACTTTAAAATTATAGTAGTGTGGCAAATGCCCTTTTTCCCCGTACACTTTTTCGTGAAGGCTCTCCCAGATTGACTGGATATCGCTGTCTCCTTCCCGGATATCTGACACATCAATTCCATCGCCGTCATTCAGCAAATGATACGCCTCTTCATTTCTTTCTAATTTTTCAAGTGCTGCCACATAATAATATTGAATTCGTCCGTTCTTCTGATTTTCTGCGGTCTGTTTTTTATATTCTTCATCAATTTCCTTGTAAGCCCAACATTTTTCCAGAATCTTAAACCCTTCCTTCTGATAAGATAGTCTCTCTCTTTGAAGCGCCATTCCTTCCATAATAAACTGTTTTGCCTTCTCAGGATCCGATTTCAGATACAGACACGCCAGTCCATGATATGCCCATGCATTGGATGTAAGATCAACAGATCTTGCAAATTCGTCTCTTGCATCTTCATTTCTTCCTGCAATTAGATAGCTGATACCAAGCTGATAATGTGCATACCAGTTCGCGGCATTCGGTGCATCTTTTCTGACTGTTTTCTCTTCCAGATATGCCAGGAATTTCTCTCCATTCCAGAACTCGTCCGGCTCATCTTCTGGATTTGGCATGTGTAGAATGCCTGTCTCAAAGAAATGTTTCCACTTCTTTAATGTTTCTGACTGATTCACAAATTCCAGATGGCCAGTTCTTTTTGTTTTTGGTGCAAATGTTCCATATCCGCTTCCTGCCTGGACTAGCTTTGCCTGCTTCTTTGCAAATCCTTTTGTCTCTTCCAGACGTTTCTTAAGTTTCTCAATCTCCTGATTTGCCTTCAGTTCCTCTGTCACCTTCTCATAACGCCATTCATGGGACTGTTCACATGCACCTGCACCAAGATCCACTGCTCCGTAGCGTTCCATCCATTCCCATGCAGTGTGTGGTGCCATCGGAATACAGCCATACTGTGTCTTTCCAAGTCCTGCCTGGATCTCCACATAACGTCCTGCATCTTCCGTCAAAAATTCCTGCCAGCGGTCGGAAGCATCAATATTTCCCCATGAGAATAACTTTCTTCCCTGTAGTCTTGGTGTTGAAAATTGTAAAAGTCCATATCCATCTGGCGCAATATTGGCAATATATTTGGGTTCTTCTTTCGGAATATGGAAGAAATAATCTATACTGGTCGGAATCTTCTTATAATCTGTTACATCAATTCCATTAACAAACGGAATCTCTACTTTAAAACCATTCGTCCCTACCGCTGTAAATGCTTCCTTTGCCGGTACGACAAGGCGTCCCCCTTCATACTCCGGTACTGCCATGTTACTCCACCAGTACATCGGGATAACCTGATTGCTGTCATTAACAATTCTCATTCTGCAGTTCAGATACGGACAAGCCTCCTCCAGCCAGAAATCCATCTGCCAGATAACTCCCCGGATTCGTTCATATTCATACATACGAAGTACCGGATCACCTTCATCTGTCTGCGTCTTTGCTACATAAAGCGGCTCCGTTGTCAATGGATTATGACCGATAATTCCAAGATTCCACTCGACACCTCCGGAAAACCATGCATTTCTAATAGCAAGGTTGCTAAATCTGAGCACATCATTCGTGTAAAGAAGATTCTTTCCTGTTTTCTTATCCCACAGCTCCCACAATCTTCCACCATATTCCGTAAGAAATACTGCCTTCAAATACTCGTTTTCCAGAACCGCCGTCTTTACATCTTTCTCATGCAGCTCTCTTGTATATCCATTAAGCTGACGATATGGAAACGCACTATTTACTTTGCCATATCCTTCATAAATCTCATCATCCTCGTCCAGATCAAACACAAGCGAATTCTGAGTTGTCAGTTCCCCAAAAAGATCCGGTACCGAAGACTCCTCCCCCAGTTCTGCAACTTTCATACGCTTTGTCTCAAATACTAGCCTTGTCATAATATTACCTCCCACTCTTATAATTTTATCCCTCAACAGGCCTTCTAACATGCACTTTCAAGATGTCTTTAGCATCTCTTTCACTTTTCTCTATCATATCTTCCATCATGGCATAGAACGATTGTATAATCTTTACACAATCTACACCTTTTTTTGCCATATCTGCGTCAACATACACAAAATCATAGCAGTATGCAAAACAAATCCATATGGAGACAGAATTCCAGATATATAAAAATGCCGCTATCTGCTGCGCCACTTATATTCACATGATTATGTAAACTCACCTGCAAGCAGGTTCAAACAGTACATAATCATGTGAGCTATGCTCGCAGATATAACGGCATTTTCATAATTATCTGAGAATCTCTGTCTCCATCTAAATCTGTAATGTTGCTCACTACTATAATTTAACTAACTCTCAAGTTATTAAATAATATTTTTTACTTAGCATCACCTACAAAATCCGTCACTGACACTTCCTCCGAATCTTTGATAACTCAATTTTTTCAATTTACTTTCTGAATCTTGTTCTAAAGCGACGTAGCAGATATCGATATTTATACATATCTGAAATCCTGCCTCGGATAATTCACTATATTATAACAACAAATTTTATTACACAGCCTGGAACTGACTGTTATACAACTTATTATAAAATCCTCCTTGTGCCAGCAGTTCTTCGTGTGTTCCCTGCTCGATGATTTTTCCGTCTTTCATAACGAGAATAAGGGATGCATTCCGGATTGTAGAAAGCCGGTGTGCTACGATAAAGCTTGTACGTCCCTTCATTAATTTGTCAAATGCTTCCTGAATCTGCTGCTCTGTTCTTGTATCAATACTTGATGTGGCCTCATCAAGTATCAGCATTGGCGGCAGGCAGAGCATAACTCTTGTAATACATAGAAGTTGCTTCTGTCCCTGGCTGATACTGTCTTCATGAAGCACTGTATCCAATCCTTTTGGAAGACGCTCGATAAATTCCCAGCTATGTGCTTCTTTTGCCGCACGGATAATGTCTTCATCTGTGGCATCTGGTTTTCCAAATGCGATATTTTCCCGGACTGTTCCATCTTTGATCCAAGTCTCCTGTAGCACCATTCCATAGGAACTGCGAAGTGCATGGCGGCTGAGTCCGTCAATTGGCTTGCCGTCAATTTTAATGTTTCCTTGATCCACATCATAAAAGCGCATCAGCAAATTGATAAATGTCGTTTTCCCACAGCCGGTCGGTCCTACAATGGCAATCCGCATGCCGGGATCTACTTCCAGATTAAAATCTTCAATCAGGCGGTGATTCTTATCATAACTGAAGTCTACATGGCTGATGGACACATTTCCTTTCACTTCGTTGATTGTTCCTTCCACGTCTGGGGATTCTTCCTCTTCCTCCAGAAGGTCAAAAATACGGTTCGCACACGCCAGCGCATTTTGCATCTCTGTAATGACAGAACTAATGTCATTGAACGGTTTCATATACTGGTTCGCATAAGATAACAACACGGACAGACCTCCAACTGTCAGAGCTCCGCCTGGTATCATAAATGCTCCTACAAGAGCAACACCTGCATAGATAACATTATTTACGAAACGCGTAGACGGGTTTGTCAGACTGCTGTAGAAAACTGCTTTCTGACTGTATTTTTGTAAATCTGCATTGATCTGTGCAAATCGCTCTGACGCTTTTTCTTCATATCCGAATGCTTTGACTACTTTTTGGTTTCCAATCATTTCATCAATGAGTGCCGTCTGATTTCCTCGAGTCTCACTTTGCTTATGAAACATTTTAAATGATCTGGAAGAAATAAATCTGGCAATTAAGAAACTCATTGGTGTCAGCACAATGACCAGAAGTGTGATCCAGAAATTCTTGGAAAACATAAAAATCAAAGTTACAACAATCGTTACAATTCCGGAAAACAACTGGGTAAATCCAAGTAAGATTCCATCAGACAAAATATCTGTATCTGCAATGATCCGGCTTACAATATCTCCGGAACTGTGACGGTCCAGATAAGACAGGGGCAGCCGCTGAATATGGCGGATTGCCTGGGAACGGATATCCTGTACAATATGATAAGTCATATGATTATTGATCATGTTCATGATCCATGTTGCCAGCGCTGATATTGCAACTAATACAAGAATTTCTCTTAATAATATCCACATGGCATCAAATTGAACCTGATGCTCTGCAACAATCTGATCAATGGCATCTCCGAACAGGATCGGCACATATAATTGTAATATTACTGAAACGGTTGCAAGCAACACGCTCAGCAAAAGAAATATTTTATATTTTCCAATGAATTTTAAAATCTTCTTCATCTTCTATGCCTCTCCTTTCTCATCATAATTTATTTTTTCTCTTAATTTTTCTTCCGGGAATTGTGAATAATAAATTTCCTGGTAAACTTCACAATTTTTCATCAATTCTTCATGCGTTCCCTGTCCAGCCAATTCTCCATTTCCAAGAACAAGTATTTTATCTGCCTGCTTAATTCCAGCTACACGCTGAGATACAAGAAATGTTGTCATCTTGCCTTCCAGACCATGGATTGCTTTTCGAAGCGCTGCATCTGTTGCAAAATCAAGAGCGCTCGCACTATCATCTAAAATTAATATCTCCGGTTTCTTAACTAAGGCTCTTGCAATGGTAAGCCTCTGTTTCTGTCCACCAGACAGATTACGTCCATTCTGCTCCAACTGGAAATCCAGCTTTCCAGACTTTCCTTCAACCACTTCTTTTGCCTGGGCAATTTCAATTGCTTTCCAGATGTCCTCATCTGTGGCGTTCTCGTCACCCCATTTCAAATTGTCACGGATACTTCCCTGGAACAGTACACTTCTCTGTTGAACAATTCCGACTTTCTCACCGATAGATTTTCTTGTGTATTCTGTAACATTTTCTCCGTCCATATAGACCTGTCCGTCCTGCGGATCGTAGAATCTTGGGATCAAAGATACCAGTGTTGATTTACCACTTCCGGTTCCTCCGATAATACCAATCGTTTCTCCCGGCATCGCCTGGAAACTGATATCCCTAAGACTCGGTGCTCCCGCGCCCGCATAAGTAAATGTGACATGATCAAATTTAACTGCAGGTGTATGATTCTGCTTTTTCTCTTTCTGACGCATCTCATCGTTTACATATGTCATACTGGACTTCACTGCCAAAATTCCTGCCACACGGTCTGCGCACGCCATTGATTTGTTCAATGTAATGATCAGTGATGCTAATTTGATCAATTCAACAATTATCTGAAGCATATAGTTGTAAAGAGCAACCACTTCACCTTGCTGCATATTTCCCATATTAACCTGAATACCAGCGCGGTCAATCAAAATAACTGTTGCAATATTAATCAGCACATAAGTCACTGGATTTAAAAGTGCTGAAATCCTTCCGACAAAAAGATTCAATCTCGTCAGTTCCCGGCTGCTGTCTTCAAATTCTTCTACAGATTGCTCTTCCCTGCAAAATGCACGGATCACACGGACACCTGTTAAATTTTCTCTTGTCAGTCCTGTCACCTGGTCCAGTCCATTTTGCACTTTCTTAAATAATGGAATGCTGACCAGCATAATGGAAAATACAACTACGAACAATACCGGAATCGCAATCACAAATATCCATGCACATTTTACATTGATTGTAAATGCCATGACCATGGAGCCAAGTACGACAAATGGACTTCGAAGCAGAAGTCTCAGGCCCAGATTCAATCCATTCTGAACCTGATTCACATCATCTGTCAAACGTGTGATCAAGGTATCAGTTCCCATGGTATCTAATTCTGTAAATGACAATGACTGAATATGATCAAACATTGCCTGTCTTAATTTTGCCGCAAATCCACAGCTTGCCTTCGCAGCAAAAAACTGTGCGGTGAAACTGCAGGCAAGTCCGACTCCCGCCATTAAGATCAATACAAAAAACATCTGAACCACATAACTTCGGTTATCCTGTGCGACACCGACATCAATAATCTGTGCCACAACTACCGGAACTAAAAGGTCAAAAACAACCTCCAGAAGCTTAAAAAGCGGTGCCAGAATACTTTCTTTTTTGTACTCTTTGAGATAAACTGCCAAACTTTTCATGTCTCTATTTTCCTCTCTCTTCCTGTTTCACGAATCTATGCCTATTATAACGCACATTCAGTAATATGCATAATATTCCTTTTATTGCTTTGTAATATATTTTTTATATTGCATTTGTAATACCTTCATTATAACATAGTGTTACATACGTTTTGGAAGCTTTCAAGAAATGGAGATGGATTATGGAACTTAGACAATTAGAATACTTTAGACAAATTGCAGATACACATAGCTTTAATGAAGCAGCCAGACATTTAAATATGTCACAGCCTCCTCTCAGCTATCAGATTCACCAATTAGAAGAAGAACTGGGCGTACAACTTTTTGAGCGGACAAGCAAAGGAGTTATTCTGACAAATGCCGGCGAAGTCTTATACGAGCGCGCCGGAAATTTGCTTGATTATGCAGATTCTGCAAAGCTTGAAGTTACAAAAGCCGGAAAAAAGCGAGTTCTTCGTATCGGAATGACCTCAACAACAACTGCTGTAATGATGCCATTTATCTCTACATTTGCAAAAAAATATCCTGACGTAAACTTCGAAGTAAGGGACGGAAGTACCTATACATTATATAGTTATCTTATGGATGGAATTATCGATATCTCCGTTGCACGTACCCCGCTTCAGTTAAACAAAGTAAACTCTTTTACTTTATGTTCTGAGCCAATGATTGCTGTGTCAAACTTTTCAGCAAATCACCAATCTTCTAATGCTGTCCCTGTCACAAATAATACTGCTACAAATTCAAATAGCAAAATGCTTTCTTCAAAAATAATACAGCTAAACGACCTGTCAAAACTTCCATTGATTCTTTATCGCAGATATGAACGATTAATTCTTGATACATTTCATGCAAAAAATCTTGATCCTGAAATATTCTGTCTCTGCGATGACGCAAAAAGCGCTTTGCTCTGGGCTAAAGATGGACTCGCAACTGCCATTTTCCCCAAATCAATGCAGTCATTGTGTACAGGACTTCGAATTTATGAAATTGATGAACCTACTCTTATAACACAAATTGTATTAATCTGGAAAAAAGAAAAGAAACTTTCTCCTATCGTACAAGAATTTTTAGATGTATGCCAAAAAAAATAATTCAAGAATGCCTCGGCATTCTTGCTGCGAGGTGCGCGTCATGCAATTGCA
>ENA-OPWX01000327-OPWX01000327.1-human-gut-metagenome-genome-assembly--contig:-NODE-327-length-44691-cov-3.203580_pt1 | contig 44691 bp, 55 predicted proteins | sample MGYA00241514_ERZ502020 | MGnify/ENA primary metagenome ERZ502020 (study PRJEB25962, sample SAMEA2042105) | human gut metagenome | biome: human gut; feature: human-associated habitat; material: faeces... | reverse complement strand
TTTATCTGCGATATCGAAGTCGGTGCTGACGGTCTCCGGGTTGTTGTTGATGATGATGGTCTCATAGCCCTCTTTCTTGAATGCCCAGGTACAATGTACGGAGCAGAAGTCAAACTCGATACCCTGTCCGATACGGATCGGGCCGGAACCAAGGACGAGGACTTTCTTTCTGTCGTTTGTCTCGACAGCTTCGTTTTCGCCGCCGTATACGGAATAGTAATACGGTGTGGTTGCTGCGAACTCAGCGGCACAGGTATCTACCATCTTGTAAGCTGCGGTGATATCATACTGTTTTCTTAACGCTTTTACTTCTTCTTCGGTCTTTCCTGCCAGTTTTGCCACCAGGTAATCCGGGAACTCAAGGCGTTTTGCTTCGCGCAGAAGATCCTCATCCAGCTCTTTGGCCTGTAATGCCTGCTCCATCTCAACGAGGATAGCCAGCTTATCGATGAACCATACATCGATTTTGGTGATCTCGTGGATCTCGTCGTAGGAGATGCCCTGACGGATCGCCTCTGCGATTCTCCAGATTCTCATATCGTCTACGATGTGAAGCTCTTCGATCAGCTCGTCTTTGGACAAGTGGCTGAAGTCATAGGACATCAGGGAATCTACGTGCTGTTCCAGGGAACGGATGGCTTTCATCAGCGCGCCCTCGAAGTTGTTGCAGATACTCATAACCTCACCGGTCGCCTTCATCTGTGTGGTCAGGGTACGTTTTGCACTGATAAATTTATCGAACGGCAGACGCGGAATCTTGACAACACAGTAGTCCAGCATCGGCTCAAAACTTGCATACGTTTTGCCTGTGATGGCATTTTTGATCTCGTCCAGTGTGTAGCCCAGTGCGATCTTTGCGGCAACTTTTGCGATCGGGTAGCCGGTTGCTTTGGATGCCAGTGCGGAGGAACGGGATACACGAGGGTTTACTTCGATCACGCAGTATTCGAAGCTTTCCGGGTTCAGGGCGTACTGTACGTTGCATCCGCCGGTGATGTTCAGCTCGCTGATGATGTTCAGGGCGGAGGTACGCAGCATCTGATATTCTTTATCGCCCAGGGTCTGGGAAGGTGCTACGACGATACTGTCTCCGGTGTGCACGCCGACCGGGTCGATGTTTTCCATGTTGCAGACGGTGATGCAGTTGCCGGCACTATCCCGCATGACTTCGTACTCGATTTCTTTCCATCCGGCGATGCAGCGTTCTACCAGAACCTGTCCTACTCGTGACAGACGCAGACCGTTTTCGAGGATTTCTACGAGTTCTTCATAGTTGTGGGCGATTCCGCCGCCGCTTCCGCCGAGGGTGTATGCCGGACGCAGTACTACCGGGTATCCGATGATCTTGGTAAATTCTATACCGTCTTCTACGTTTTCTACGACACGGGATGCTGCGATCGGCTCACCGATCTTTTCCATGGTCTGTTTGAATTCCAGGCGGTCTTCTGCTTTTTTGATGGTCTGGGAAGTGGTTCCGATCAGACGTACGTTATTCTCACGTAAGAATCCGGCTTCTTCGAGCTCCATGGCAAGGTTCAGTCCTGCCTGTCCGCCAAGGGTCGGCAGTACGCTGTCCGGTTTTTCTTTCAGGATCAGCTGCTCTACGACTTCTACGGTCAGAGGCTCGATGTATACACGGTCTGCGATATCTTTGTCGGTCATGATCGTTGCCGGGTTTGAGTTCAGAAGTACGACTTCGATGCCTTCTTCTTTCAGGGAACGGCACGCCTGTGTTCCTGCATAGTCAAATTCTGCTGCCTGTCCGATGACAATAGGACCGGAGCCGATCACAAGTACTTTTTTAATCTCTGGATTCTTTGGCATTATTCTGACACCTCCATCATTTTCATAAAGCGGTCAAACAGGTAACCGGAATCTAATGGTCCCGGGCATGCTTCCGGGTGGAACTGTACCGTGAAAATATTTTTCCCGGTGTAGGACAGTCCTTCGTTTGTACCGTCGTTTACATTGACAAATGCCGGTACTGCTACGGACGGATCCAGTTTATCGGTATCTACCACATAGCCATGGTTCTGGGAGGAAATGTATACACGGCCGGTCTGCAGATCTTTGACCGGGTGGTTGCCGCCGCGGTGTCCGTATTTCATTTTGTGCGTATCCGCACCGGTTGCCAGTGCCATCAGCTGATGTCCGAGGCAGATTGCAAAGATCGGGATATCGGTATTGTACAGTTTGCGGATCTCTTCAATAATGGAAGTACATTCTTTCGGATCTCCAGGTCCGTTGGAAAGCATGATGCCGTCCGGATTGGATGCTATGATCTCTTCTGCTGTGGTCAGTGCCGGATATACGGTCACTTCGCAGCCACGTCTGTTCAGATTGCGGGCGATGTTTCTCTTTGCACCGAGGTCAAGAAGTGCTACTTTCGGTCCGTTTCCTTTCAGGACGTATTTCTCTGTGCAGGTCACTTTTTCTACCACTTTGCCTGTATTATATGCTGCGATCTTCGGAAGAACCTCACTTAAATCTTCATATTCGCAGGTGGTGATCATGCCATTCATGGTTCCCTTTTCTCTCAGGATCTTGGTCAGTGCTCTTGTATCGATCCCGGCAATACCAGGAATGTCGTGTTTTTCCAGAAATTCCTGAATCGTTCCTTCACAGCGGAAATTGCTCGGCATTCTGGAAAGTTCACGAACAATATATCCGTCCGGCCATGGTTTTGCGGATTCCATATCTTCGTAGCAGATGCCATAGTTTCCAATCAGCGGATAAGTCATCACAACGGCCTGTCCTGCATAAGATGGATCAGTCAGCACCTCCAGATATCCGGTCATGGATGTGTTAAATACGATCTCGCTGATGATTTCTTTTGTCGATCCGATACTTTTTCCAGTGAAAACAGTACCGTCCTCCAGAATCAAATATGCTTTCATTCGTCTTCCCCTTTCGCGTTTAATCCAATGGTTATTGTATCTTTGTCTGTACCCCGGACTCTAAAAAAGGGTACGTAATAGTAAGTCCCTACTACGCCCCCCTCAGCCCTGGATACATAAATGCTCAAATTGTTAAGATTCTACCACAAGATAATCAAGATTGCAAGTACTTGTTTGCGAATTTTTATGCATTTTTATGATTAGTTATACAAATAATGTCAGGTTCAAAAGCCTGAAAGCACGATGTGTCGGCACAGAAGTTGTTTTCTGGCATCTTTTCCGTTCTTCTGCATATACTTTTTCAAGGGAATTTTTGAGGTGTTCTATGGCTACCGGAAAATTACAGATACAGGTTACTTCCCAGCTGCGTGCTGCTCCCGTGGAGGATGCCGTGATCGATATTTCAAGCACCGGAGAACCGGATCAGATCCTGGAAGAAGTCAGAACGGACAGTGTCGGACAGACGGATACGTTGGAGCTGGAGGCTCCGCCGGAGGAATACAGTTTAAGTCCCGGCGAAATGCAGCCTTACTCGGAGTACAATTTCCGCATCACGGCTCCGGGCTATGAGCCGCTTACGATCTCCGGTGCGGAAATCCTCGCAAATCAGCTGGCTTTACAGGATATCCGGTTGAAACCGCTCGCCGGCCCGGAAGCATATGACAATGTCGTGATCCCGGCTCACACGCTCTATGGCGATTATCCGCCAAAAATCGCAGAAGCGGAGATCAAACCTCTCTCGCAGAGCGGCGAGATCGTCCTAAGCCGCGTAGTGATCCCGGAATTTATCGTGGTGCACGACGGTGCCCCGACGGACAGCACTGCGGGCGATTATTATGTGCGTTACCGCGATTATATCAAAAATGTGGCTTCCAGCGAAATCTATGCCACCTGGCCGAAGGCCGCCATCCGTGCCAATGTGCTGGCGATCATGTCGTTTACCTTAAACCGTGTATACACGGAATGGTACCGCAATAAAGGATTTGATTTTACGATCACGTCCTCGACAGCATTTGACCACAAATGGATCTACAGCCGAAATATTTTTGAGAGTATCTCGGAGGTTGTGGATGAGCTTTTTGCCGATTATTTATCCCGCCCGAACGTCAAACAGCCGATCCTGACGCAATACTGCGACGGCAAACGTGTCAGCTGTCCGAACTGGATGCCCTTTTTGAAACAACGTACAAATATTACTTTTAAATATGAAACGACAATGATTGGTATAATATGCTGCACCTTTACTCTGCGAAGTAGAGGTGCGTTTTTATACCCTCTCCACTTTCTTCAGATAAACCCATCCAGCACCGCTTTTCAGCTTGCCGAATCCGTTCTTTTCTTCTACGATCTCGTACTTACCTGACTGCAAAAATGTTCTGGCAGCACTGTATGTTTTGGCCGGTCCTGTCCTGATCGGGACATTTGCAGTTTTCGGCTGTACCTTATATGGCAACTTGGAGGATGTGTAGACCTTTTTTCCGGCATCGTTGTAGACATGATAACCGGCGTGCTGATCTGCACACTGCTTCGCCTTCTTGATTGTCTGAAACGCTCCGATCTGGCTACTGGCGTTCTTCCAGGTCTTGCGGACACGGTACCACGGCTTGGTGGTTGCTGGGAGAATATCGCCACTCTGCCCAGAAATGGCTTGTTTGAAGGCATCCCATGTATACGTACCTGTATTGTATACATACGGATTCGGGCAAATTTTTCCGGTTACATCATAGTGGCGAATAACATGATCTGCAGGAATGTTGTATTTCTTCATCAGATATCTGGTCAGCTCAATAGCAGACTGTACTGTTGCTCCTTCAAAATACCAGTCCTTATCTGTTGCCCCAAGACTCGCCGCATTCTTCTTTCGCACACACATCTCAATCCCAATGCTATTAGCGTTTCTGCATTCCGGATGTTTGTAACTGCTCGCCCCACAATGCCAGGCGATATTCCGATCTTCCACGCACTGCCAAATTTCGCCGGCGAAACCGACAAAATAGTGTGCAGATGCCCCACGGTTGCCACCACCATAGTATGCACAATTTTCCTGTGCTCCGCCCAATGCTCCGACGTAGTGGATCACGATGTATTTGATTCTGGAAATATTGCCGGGATTATAATTGTAATTTGAAATCATTCGGTTAATCTTGTTCATAGTCTCTACCGCCTTTCTTGTTATTGGAAAATTTATTCTTTCAGAAATTTATTCACAAAATACTGCTGCCCTTTCCCTGTTACCAGTACAGTCTTTGTGATCCGCACGCTTCCATCTGGATTATTGATTGTTCTTTCTTTAATTTCAAATAAACCAGCTTCCATGCTTCTCTGCGTTGGCATATTGTAATCTGTTCCTTTTCTGCTGATCAGGAACCTGTTTTCACGCATCCATGTGAACAGCCTGTTCTGTCCGATATCCACACCGTTCTGTTTCAGGATCTTTGCCAGCTCCCCGATCAGGATGCAGGTGTTCGACACACTGACCGCATCCGCAAACACTTCTTTCGGTCTCATCCGCTGCACATCTTCCACAAGGCTTGCATTACTTGCTTTGAGTTTCTCAATCTGCTGATCTGCCATTTTCAAAGCACGGGCAAAAATCTGTTCCGGTGTGTTCCATGCTTTTTCAAGGTCAAGGAAATACTGGCGGTACTGCCTGCCTTTTTCGTTTCGCTGGATCATGCAGATCTGTTTTGCCATGTCGATGGAAATTTGATAGTCAACGGCTGGTCTGCCTCCTGTACTTTTGCTCATTTCTGAGCTAAAGTCTTTTCCTGCCTCGAAACCGTATTCTGTCATTCGAGGAAACCAATCTTTAAAAGCTGTTTTTATTTCTAAAGCTTCGTGCAAGTCTCTCGCCGATACCGTCGGCTGTTCTGTTCCATAATTGATTTTTAATAATCCGTTCATCCTGCTTTCCTCCGTTCATTTTTTTGCAATAAAAGAGGACGCTTTCACGCCCCCTTTGCTTTTTTTATTCTGCTTTGCTTAAATTGTTCATGCGTTCCCTGTCCTGTTCTCTTCCGGAAGCTCTTCTGTCATATCCTCAAGGAATTTCTGCACCCAGCGTTTAATTTTTGCCGGCACCGGCAAACCGCACAAGGTCATATTTTTCAGTACACTCACGATTTCGTACAGCACAAACAAGATGCTGAAAAATTCACAGATTCCAAGTTTATGTATCCCAAGAAGTTCGATGTAATTCTGAGGAATCATAAACAATACATTGATATTCAGGATCACATCCACTGCCATCAGCAGGCACACCGACAGCAGCATGGCTGATTTGCGGATTGCCCCATCGATGCCCACGCAGGAATTAAACTTGTGCTCTTTGATCGCCCGAAGCACCCCTAAAATAGTGTCCAGTGTGACTGCGATCAGCAAAATGCGGAAAAATGAATTGCCCGCAAGTAACATAATAATTTTGTTCATCATATTTACCCATCCTTTCCGTTTTCAAAACATTATAAAAATATACTTCTACCGCCTTACTCTGACGGTGTACCATCAGTTAATATTCATATGCATAATCTTCCCCATCTCCATTTACCGTAGCCCTCTTTAGTTAATTACATAAATGTTCTCATAAATCCCTCATATTCATAGGATACACGTTCCTGTCCTACTTCGTTTAGGTGAACATAATCTAAAAACAATGCGTTTCTGACATTAGTATTCCATGCACAAATTCCGCCCTGCTTATTGTTTTTGCAATGACAACCAACATACATACAAGCTTTTTCGATGGAACCGATGTAATCTGTTTGCTCTTGATAATAATAAGGAGTAATAAACATTACTTGAGCCAAAGGGAAATTCTCTTCTAAATATGTGAAAGCAACTCTCAAAGCACCAAACAAATTTGTTGTATCTGTGTTTCTAATTGTCCATGTTCCCAATTCAACATTATTATTTCTGTCATTTGTCCCCATGTGAATAACAATAATGTCAGGATTGTTATTGATTTTTTTTGCTTGTTCAAGCAGACAATTTGCGTCAGCATCACCATGCCCGGTAGTGATAAACATTCCATTCACTGCAAGTTTTTGATATGTCATGCCGTTTCTGTTAGCAATCTTATATGCCCAAGTTTGCTTCTCATTTAAAGTATGACCCTTTGCCATGCTATCACCTAGAATAGCCATTGTTTTCCCATGAAGTCTATTTTCAGATTTGCGAGTTTTTAATTCTGATACATCTTTTGTAATTATAGAATATTCATATCCAAATGGATAATATTTATCTGGGGTTTCAATGTTTGTGAACATACATCTAGCCTTGGTAGTTTCATCACTTGGAAATGATACTCTTGCGTATTTCGAGCCATTAGGGGAAGTACAAGACGATGCATTGAAATATCCGCCTGCAATAAATGCTTTCGATGAATCATAAAAACAAATATAAGCTACAGTATCATATTTCACTGTACCAACCATCTGAAGTGCATAATATGTTTTGTTTTCATGCACATCAAAATAATCAGATGTAACAAATCCTGGATTGCTATTCACATTTCCGTTATTACTCAAATAACCACCAACAGTGTTGTCTTTGTCAAATCCATTGATTAACCCTTTATAAATTATATTATCTATATCTTCCTTTAGCGAATCAATTTCTGTTGCATTCTTCTGAATCTGATCCGCCGATTCCTGGATTTCTTCTTTCGCCGCCTCGGCATCCTGCTTCGCTTTTTCTGCTGCGGCTCTGGACTTTTCTGCTGAGTCCTTAGCATCTGTGGATTCCGTTACTGCCCGGACTGCTTCTGATCTGGCGGTTTCGGCTTCTGTTTTGAATGCTTCTGCGTTTTTTACAGCTGTTTTTGCATTTGCTTTTGCTGTTTTTGCTTCATCGGCACTTGCCTGTGCTGATCCGACAGCTGCCTCTGCGGCGTTCTTCGCATCCTCCGCCTGATCTGATGCCGTCTCTGCTGATTTCCTGGCACTCTCCGCTCGATCAGCGGATTCAGCAACTGCCACAATTGCCTGCCGGAACAGTTCCCCTTCTTCCGGTGTGGCATGGGCTTCCGGTTTCGGCCTTGCCCGGACTTTCATGCTGACACGATACTCCGTCTTTCCAGAATCGCCGTTTTCGATGTACACGAACGCATAGATTGTATAATCTTGCGTTGTTCCGCTGCCCTCCAGCAGTGTATCTGGGATAGGTACCTCAGTAACCCCCTCTTGCGTCACACCAATTCTGGTGACTGTTTCGCCGATCCGCTCTGTTGTCGAAAACTGAACCTCGACCGCCGCCGGGAGCTTCACGCCCTGGATCCGCAGTGTCTGTCCATAATCCCACTGCCACAGGTCGCTGACTGCTTGGCAGTAATGCTGCCCTGCATCTATGATTGCTGTTATCATGTATTTCTCACCTGCTTTCTGTAATTGATTGTTACGAAAATGTCAGTTTCAACGCCGCACGCACACCACACGGTGCATTATTGACTGCGTTAGTTGTGTTCGGCATGGTGGCTGCGATAGAAACCATGTTTCGGTTAATAACGCCCCTGTAAGAGGACGCCGCTACCAGCGTGGATGCATTCCCGCCATAGACATAATTTCCGTTCTGCCTGATCTGCAGTCCAGTTGCTGATTCTATCGTAACAGAACTGCATCCGACAATCGGTGTCGATACCGGGATACAGAACTGCACCTCCTGTCCCATGGATGTCACATAGCCTGCTGTGAAACATTCAACGCTTATGCTGTCGCCCTTGGTCAGGATATTCATGTTTCCGACCACGTACCAGTATGATCCGCTGTAGACCAGTTCCAGGACTGTGTACTGCTCGATCAGTTCTGCCGGGATGTTGCTGTTTTTGTAGTAGATCGGCTTCGCTCCGGTGGCATTGACATTCAGTGTTGGATTTGCAACTGTGTTTGCATAATTGAAACGGACTGTGATCCGAGATCCTACTGCCAGTTTGAAATTTGACAGACTCACTGTTTTTTCTGCGGTCGCTCCCGATGTATAGCACACTGCATAGTGGGATATACTTGATGATCCATCAAAATTCATACCGTCAACAGTCACTGCCGTTTTTAATTTCGTTGCTGTTCCGGCGTTTCCAGATATGTCTGTCTGACCGTTTTCAATCAGATTATCAAACTTGTTGAACATAGCTGGTGTCATTAGACCCGGTGTAGTTGCAGTAACTGTAGGGATAGACACACGACTATATCCATCTCCAACATTCAGATCTAAGAGTTGATTTTTTTCATCATAGCTAAGGGTCAGCTCTTCCCATGTTCCATCAGCACACAGGAAATTTCTCCACATACTTTTATCCGGTGCTGGAACCAATCCCGCACTGCCGTTGTTCATAGAATTTGCCCCGGTGAAGTCCTTGATATCAGCCAGTTTATTTTTCTCTTCCGTAGTATAGTCATTCGTAGATAAACCCTTACCTGTTACTTTATCTACTTTTGAATCTAATGCATCCTCTTTTACTTTTTCAATTGATTCTTTAACAACTGTATCTTTAATATCTCCTACCGCCATCTCGATATCTTTTTGCAAATCCTCCTGCGTCACCATGCGTTTCACGTTTCCAGCATCAAAACATAAATAAGCCGCTCTTCCATCCTGTGTATTTGGATCACCTGAAAGAACCACTGCCCACTCTGCTGGAAGTAATTTTTCCGGATCAAATTTCCCATACTCACCTCTACGCATCTGTATAGCCATTATCTCACCCCTGACTTTCTATGATTGTTCTTACACTTTTGATATTGCCATTACAAGAGCTTTCCAAAAGTTGTGCTTTTCCAAAAGAGAAATTCGCATGTGTAACAAAAAAGTAAAACGAATTTTGTCTTCCATCTGTAACAGTTATACAATCTCCTGCAACAATACTTGGATCGCTTGAACATGAAATTGATAACTCCCTTGCAAAATACCCTGTTGAATGATATATACCACAAAGTTCAGCAAGATCCTTTATCTTATTTGCATATGTTGCATCTACGCTACAATCAATAACAACTCTTATAACACTACTATTTTCGAATACGGTATTACGATCAAACCATAAATTTCTAATCTGCTTTTTGTTATTTGAAGCATACTCTATTTGAAATCCTGTAATCCATATAATGTCAGTACTTATTTTTTTACTCAAAACATTGTATATATGAGCATCTCTTACTCCAGGATGTTGGGCACCGTTTAGAGAAGTACCAGATGAATAATCTTTAAAATCTCCTCCATCTTTATCATCTTCCACTCGATACGCATATGGACTATTCCTGAATTTTCCACCGTTAATAATGTTATTTTCATACGGTAAACTTTCAAAACTATTTATAATGGATTGTAATTTTAACGTTCCATCTTCTGAAATTCTCCAATAAGAAAAAGCTATTTTGGCACAATATCTCAGCATATCTCGAAAAGTCAAATTAACATCTTCCGGCTTTTCTTTGATTCTTACGCTATCCAGTATGTCCCAGTAAACTGATTCTTGGACTGTTTCTACTGGAACACCGCAAATTTTACACGCCTCTTTGACAATATCAGTACAATATGCTGGAAACTCCAACGTGCTTTCGGAATAACTTTTGTCAAATTTTATCATGTCATCGTAAGCTGTAATTTCAACTGTCAACTCCGTAAAATACGCTGTGTCAATCGTATAAGTGCCTTTCGTTATGATTTCCACTGTGCCATCTGGTAATTTAAGCCCTACCCCTGCTTTAATTTTTGCTTCCCTGAAATCCACATCATCAAATTTACCATCTGAATTATCCAGAGTCGCTTTGTACTCCTTGGCAGCAGCAGTTCCAATGGCAATATTATTACTATCATCTGTCACAAGATCATCAATGCTATACGCCAAAAAATCTCCCGTTTCCATTTCAATCTTGACAGAACTTTTGCTCAATGTGTAAGCATCATGTATTGAAAATTCTCGATTTTTCTTGATTGCTTCCTTATATGCATTGCTCGTGCTTATCATCAATAATCACCTCTGTATAATATCCACAGAAACTTCTTTGTAGTAAAAAATACCACCGATATCACCGCCAACTTCTTTTGCTATTGTCCCTCTGTATGACTCGATTGTTACATTTGTTCCGTAATCACGGAACGTAATAGGGAAAAATCCTGTTGCTAAATTCTTTTTGATAAGAGCTGCCTGCTGTTCTGTAAGCCAATTCCATTTGATAGACAGATTTTTCTTTTCTGCTACAACATCACCGACCATAGTACCTGTAAGAGTACGTCCCGTGTCACTGCTCCATATGATTTCATCTGCCACACTCATCGAAACTGGTGCAGGCAGTTCTACGTTTCCACATTTCAATACAAACATCAGTTGCTCCTATCTAACATCTACCGTGTTAAAACGTTTATTAATTCCGATCTGTGCTCTTGTTGACGCTCGTGCAATGTCTACGCCATCTAAATTAAAACTTACATTTGCAAGTGCCGCTACAATACGCATAGTTGCATTATTGGCAATGGATTCCATCTCTTCTTTCGTCACACCTCTCCCGCCTGCTGCCGATACCGCTGCGTTTACCATTGCCTGTAATTTGCTTTCTGGTGCCACAATCTCGCCTTCGTGCCGGTTATCACCAATTACTGCTAACCTTGGTGTATTGGCTCTTACAAATCCGCCTTGTGCAAGCAGCGGTATTCTTGGTGCATCCCAGATAGGCAGATCAAATCCAAGCGTATGTCCACCAATTCCAGGCACCCAGTCAGGCACATCGATCTGCAAATTATTGAACATATTGGCAACTGAATTAACCGCACTTTCAATACCTGCTATCAGTCCATTAGCAAAACCTATCACAATATTGATTGGTGACTTAAACAGATCTGTCATTCCATTCCATATTTCCAGAACACCTTTCCATGCTTTTTCCCAATCACCAGAAAATGCACCTGTTACAAATTGAATGATTCCTCTTAAAATACGTATGACATTGTTGATATTTTTTGAAACATCCCCGACAAAATTCAAAAATATCGTACCGATTGCTTCGATGATTGGCGATATCACCGGGAAAATTGCAGATGCTATCCAATTAATAAAAGGCTTGAACACATTACGCCACAGAACATTTATAAGATCAGCAACATCCCCCACCAGTCCAATAATATTGTTGATGGTTGGCTGTATGCTGCTCGTCCATACACTCTGAAACAAGGTTGATAACTTTGACAATACCGGTGCAAAATATTTATTATATCCATCCAGCAGGGTAGATAATATTTCACTGAACCCTTCTTTAAATCCATCGAACATCGGACTGATATGCTCATCATACACAGCTAAGATTTTTTCAAAGGTCTCTTTTACCGATGTATGCAGTGTTTCGAGAACCGTACTTATTGGTTCTAATGTATTATCAATAGCATCTTTTATTTTATCTTTATTATCTATAAAAGGTTGAAGAATACATGAAAGTATGTCATTTGTCAGTTTCAATGCAAGATCTTTAGAACCCAGAAATGCATCAGAAATCATGCCAAGCAGTTCTGCCGAACATACTTCGCCATTTTCATCTGCAAACACCGAAAATACGTCTGCAAAAGATGTAAAAAAATCTCCGACCAGATTTACCGCATCTGTTGAAGTATCCAGCATACTGACTAATCTGTCATGTATATAACCTTCACTGCCCTGTAAATATCGATCTATTGCACCTACCAGATTGGAGGCAATCGTTGTTCCGATGCTTACAAAAGATCCTGCAATTTTCCCGGCGTTTAAAGCAATCGCATCAAACAATCCCGAAGCGGATGTCTGTATTTGCGGATCTGTAAATATGCTTTTTAATGTTTCACCAATACTTTCGCATTTCTTACGGATTCCATCAATTCTTTTCCCACTGTCTCCGAATCCTATCAAGAATCCTTTCTTAAATAGGCCTGCAAGTTCTTTACCTCTTTCCAGTAAATCCTGCATCTTACGATTCAAGCCATCTACAACAGTATCTCCTTCGGCAAGCTTGCCAAAATCAACACTACCAGCCACATCCGGTACGGCACTTCCTGTAGTACTACTACTGTCGTCTTTCTTGTCCAGGCGATTGATCTTATCAAAACCCATAAGGCTTTTCAGCTTTTTGGATGCTTTTTCGGCCGCATTTCCCGCTGCCGTTGTATTGTCTTTCAGATTCTCTGCCGATCCTGCTGCATCATCCATTCCTGCTGCTGTCTGCTGCATATTATCTGTTGTGCCGGACGACTTCTGCCCGGTGATTAGCTCTGTTAACGACTTAAACGCACTTGCCAGCACGCTCAGGCGACCTACTACTGCATTGATCACTCTCAGAACCGGTGTAAACAGATTGATTAGACCTTGTCCAACCGTTGCCATAAGAGACTGCATCTGCAAAGATAACACTTTGCACTGGTTTGCCCAGGAGTCGGACGTTCGTGCGAAATCGCCCTGTGCCGCTGACAGCTGATCCTGTACGAATGAATAACGCAATGCTACCTTTTCAGCTTCCGACATTTTGTCGGTTGTCTTTCCAAATCCATTCGCCAGTGCGTACGCATCCAGTGATGTCTGCGACATAACAACACCAAGGTCTTTCAGTGATTCCGTTTCACCGGTAAATACCGATTTCAGCTTTGCGTATGCTTCGTCCTGGCTCAGATTGTAAAAAGATGCCACATCACCGGCCAATCCGGTCAGGGTTGTCCCCATATCAAGAGCCTGTTTCTCCGTAAATCCAAACGCTTTCGCCATGGCACCAAATGTACCGGTGTACTGTTTTGCCATGGTTTCTGACAGTCCGAAGCTTGCCGCTGCACTCTTTGCAAACTGGTCTACCTGTGCGGATAATGTTGGGAATGTAACATCAACAACGTTCTGAACCTCTGCAAGGTCCGAACCTAATTCCAGGCATTTCTTTCCAAACTCAACCAGTTTTCCGACAGCAAAGGCAGATGCCAATGCCGCACCTGCCTTTTTCGCCAAGCCCATCATGCTGTTCATCTGACGTTTAAACTGATTCTGGTTTACGACCAGATCAAGACCGATCTCGCCTATACTGTCTCTGTCTGCCATTTGTGCCACCTCCATTTTTAGGAGAACATCGGCACAATGGCACTACTTGTCCTGATTTATTTTAATTTCAAATTCTTTTCTACAGTGCCGTGCCTGGCATTTAATGAAAATGCCACAGCAAGAAGCATCCTGAACATACTGAACTTTTTGTCCATGTCCGCAAAATGGACACTTTATTTTTCTTTTTTCAATTTTGATCTACCTCCTGCCATTGTAATAAATGCCTGCTTCATCTGCTCCAGGAATACATCCCTGTCTTTTATGCTTACTTTTGCGGCTGTTCTGTTCCGCCATTCACACCGGATCCTTCTCTGCTCCGGCGTGAAATGTTTCAGCATCTCTTCATCTTCTTCTGTCCGTATCGATACCATACGGGCAAGGACCGTGTTCGGTCCAAGCCCGGCAAGCATCTGTCTGAATTCCTCCCAGGGCATTGTATTGACTTCCCTTGAAAGCCGGATCCCGTATTCCGACTGGAAGGATGCTACGATCAGGTCATAATCTTCGATCAGGTCGTAGCCGGGATCTGGGATTCCCCCGCTTCTTCTTCCTTTCCGGTAATCAGTGTGATCGCAGTCTGGACCATGATTTTCAGATCATCAAATGAAAGTTTCAGTTCTTCGATTGTTTTGCGTGCTTTCTCACTGAACAGCAGATCGTACATATTTGACACCTGTTTTGGTGTTCCTGCACCATCCCCAATGACATCCATAAGTTTCAGCACAGTTGCCGCATCTGCATTGACTTCCAGTTTTTTGTTCTTGATCACAATCACCGGATTTCCATCCATGTTCAGTTTTTCTGTAATGTCTACTGTTTTTGCCATGTTCTTATACCCCCTATTCCGATGCCGGGATAACTTCCGGTTTTCCATTGCTCTGGATCTCGAATTCCAGCGGTGCCACTGCCGTTGAATCACCAGCACCAACATTTGTCACATTGATGACTGCACCAAGGAAATTAACCTCTGTGCCATCCGGGAATGTCCAGGCAATGTCTTTTTCTGCGTCACGTCCATTTACCCATGCCAGAGACGCGACCAGGTCGTTTCCCGGATCTCCTACGTTTCGCTTCGCAGATACCGTGATCTTAACACTCTTAGCTGTCAGCAGTCGTCTTACCCAGCCTTCTGTATCAAATGGAGTCCATTCCTCAACGCCGTTGTCGAATGATACGGAGAAAGATACACAGTCTTTGATCTCTTTCATGTCCTCTTTTTCCGTTGTTCCTTTGTTGATACGAAACTGGTTTTCGTAACATGGATATACTCCTGTTTTCATCTTCGTCACTCCTTTTTTTCAAAAATAACAGCCACTTCTATGACCATTTCATAGATGCCGGCATCGTCTGTGCCAACGTCCTGAATCTCATAAAGTGGCTGTATAAATTTTATTGTTTCATTGTTTATTTCTGTATTTCTCGCCGCCCTCAGCTTCTCAAACAACTCTGTAGCAGCTTTTTCGGTGTCCCTTGGTGAACGGTTCCAGTGTACCAGGATTGTTACCGGCTTTTCACCGTACCCTTCCAGATGCGAACCACCGATAGCCGTGTGGTATGCTCTCTGGTGCTTGCTGTTGTACACACCAATGGATTTTTCCGGTTTATCCGGAAGTTTACCCATATACACGTTCTCAGAAATACCGAGGGATTCTACATAATCTCGCACATCTGACAGCATCATAATCCCACAATCCTCCTGTAGATCTCTTTGTACGCTTTCTGACAGAACTGGTCTTTGCTCCCGCCCGGCAGCCAGTCCTCGTACCATAATCCTCTTGCGTTTGGGTTTTCCTTGGTCTGAAAATGGTATTCAGGGTGGAAGTATAGACGTCTGGCTTGCGGTGCTGATGTAATAAGCGAAACCCTTCCACCTTTTTCCTTTGTAATGGTATTAGTTGCCATCGCACCATCCTCATATGTAGCAGATACCGTTTCCCCTGCTTTTATAAAGCTTCTTTCATTCTGCATCGCTCCTGTATCACGAGGAAATACCTGTGCCTGCACGACTTCTGTGTGCAATGCTTCTGCAGTCTGTTCCAGTGCCTGAGACTGTGCCTGTGTGAGCTGCTTTATCCTTGGAAAGTTCAGGTTAATAATCGAATTTACATTGATCATACCAGTAACACCTCTGTATAATTTACGCTTCCGTCCGGATTTCTGGCTTTTGTCCCCTGTTCGATTCTCCGCTGTACTCCAAACAGTTCCGCTGATCCGCCGGAGATAACCGCTAGTCCCGGACAGATATCGCCCGGAAACAATGCTGTCCCGGTAATCTGTACCATCTTCTTCTCTGCTGTCAGCACTGTTTTGGCTTTATCCTGATAATTGCATTTACCGTAATACGTTATTGTCTCTAATGGCTCTCCATATTTGTTCAACCCTTCCTGATCGAACTTGCAGACGATATCTGTCCGACAGAGCCGTTTTGGTATCAAACATGGATATTTCATACCTCACCTCGCTAACTGGCAACACAGCCCCGTCTGGCAAAGCAGAGCATATATATCACGCTTCATGGCAACTCCTTTATCCATGAACACATTCCAACTGCTGCCAAACGAAGCTGATACACCATTGATACTGTAACTGGATAAAACTGTATTGATCTCATCTGCATTTTCACATTCAAAATCTGCCTGCAAACATATGACTTCCCGAATGACCTCTTTCTGGAAATCTGTTAAATTGTCAAATCCCCTGCCTACAATCCGATTGTAGGTCAGGGAATCAATGTGTCTGGATGCCTGATGCAGGGCAGATTTCAGATTTTCTTCCGGTACGGTCCTGCCGCCATAAGTGTTGATATAGTAGCTCTCTGTCACATAAGCAGCCATATTACGCTCCTGTGTATTCGGTGGTGTCAGTATCTACATACACGCTGTCGATATTGCCGTCTTTTCCGTTCGGGAATACAAAAACATCTGACAGGGAACGGTTCTGGTACAGGTAGCCATCGCCTTCGGTATGTGCTCCCGGATCAAAGTAATAGATACTTGCAATCTTCGGCACCGTTTTACAGGTCTGACCGCATGCAACCAGGACATTGATCTTTTTCGATCCTGTTGTTCCAGAAGCTTTTTTGACCGGTTCGAATCCGCCGTTTTCCGGTTCCCAGTTAAAGGAATCATAGAATCGTTCATCATCGATGACTTCCATCACAGGCACACCATCGATGTCTGTTACTCTGGTTTCAATACCGATACCACCCTCTGCAATCTGGGTGATCTCGATCTTACGGGTGAATTCCGTAGACTGCTCCAGGGCATCCATGATTGCAGAAGTGACATACATCACCAGCGTTCCATTGGCTTTGTATCGTCTGAGTTTTCCTTTTGCCAGGATATCTTTCAACATTCCGAACACTTTCGCCTTCGTGTATGCGGATGCTGCAGTTTCCGAATGGTATCCTTCCGTTTTCTTTGCCACCTGTGCAACCTTGGAAAAGAACAGTGCATCTGTCTCCGGTGCAACCTGTGTCTGCTCAAACACACGGGAAATGTTCTGGATAGATGCCGTTGCATTTGTTTCGTCTACATCGGCCTTGTCAACCAGGAATGAAATATCTCTGTCATGTTCTACCGTGTAAGGAACATCTTTCTGTGCAAAAGATCCTTTGTTCCAGCCTCCGTTGCGGTTGTGGTTCTTAAAACCGGATGTAGATGTCTGTGTAAAGTGAAATGTTTTTGCCCCCACCCATTTCACGTTGCTTGTGATAAATGGTGATGTGATCGTCCCCTGGATCAGGATCTCCAGAAGCTCCGGGCTCCACTGCTGTGCGTAATTTAATGCCATAATCTATACCTTCTTTCTTTTAGTTGAATCGGTTCCAGCGTTTTGTTGGAACTGCTGCCTGGTTTGCTGTTGTCTGCTGTGGTTGCTGCTGAGGATTGCCGCCGGTACCGATCTGCATGAAACCGGACTTTGCATCTGCCTGCGGTTTTAATGCCGGAATATCCTCCAGCACCTTATTGATTGCTGCAGTCAGTGCTTCTTCACTGACTTTCCCATCCTGCCCGATCACCTGGCTGAAATCTGCCATTTTCAAAACATACGGGATCGTCTTTGCCTGGATGCCAAGCGATACTGCCGTCATGGTGGCTGCACTCTCAATCTGTGCTTTCTGCACTGCCGCCTGTGCCTGGGTAAGCTGCTTCTGCGTCTCAGTGATCTGATTCTGCATGCCTGCTACATCTGGCTGTTTGTCCGCCTGTTGCTGTTTAAATGCTGTAATTGCCTGTTCCATCTGCTCTTTTGACAGTCCCTGCTGTTTGAAATACCCTTTCAGGACGGATTCCTCCGTCACACTCTGTTTTCCGGCGATCAGATTCGCCAGTTTGTCATAATCAAAAGCCGGGACTGACTGCCCTTCTGGTGCCTGTGGTGGATTTGCAGGGTTCTGTTCCGGCGGCTGTGGCGGCTCGGCAAAAATTTGAAGTTTCATAGAAATTTTTTTGCTCATCTTTCTTCGCTCCTTTACAGTTTTTTTACTATGCTGTCTGCACAAATCTGACAGTTTTACGTGTGTCTCACAAAACAGTTGATAACCCGGTGTCTCCGTGTAGTTTTCTGCCTTCGGGCATAAAAATAAGACACATAGCCCTGTGCCTCAAAGGGAGATATCTGGATCACCGCCTTTCTACGGATAACCGTCTGCCGTTGAACTGTACCGTGTCGCCAATCTGTGCCACTTCATCGCCAATCTTCACCCCTTTCAGTTCTGCGTGTCCGTCTTTGTCCCGGTATAATAATTTGATTGTCTTGTAATTGATCCGGCTCGCCAGCCAGTTCGGTGCAAGCCTGTCTGCGTCTTTTGTGACTGTGTAGTGTTCAGTCATCGTGTGTAACCTTAAGTCCGAACTCTGGAAGAAAGTTAATCTCGTAATGATACTTATCTACCTCAGCCCCTGAGATATCTTCAACAACATACATGGTGTAATTATTAAGATATACATAATCTTTCTGATATTTCCCTGCTGCTGTTTCAATAATTACTTCCAGTTCGTTGTCTGAATTATTTTTCAGTGCAAACGTTCCGGTCAGTTCAAGCAAAATAGTATCTGTTCGTGCATTCAGAACGGTAAGTTTTCGCGTTACATTGAAGTTATCAGCTTCCTTGGAGATATTTGTACTTACCTGATCCGCTTCTGTGCATCCAGTCATTGCAAAACAACTCACTGCTGTCAGTGCCAGCAATGCTGCTATTTTTCTTTTCATCACTTATTCCTCCGTATAGCATGTATTTGTCACTTTCTTGTACACATCTTCGTAAAGTTCCTGCTTATCACCGTTGTATGTATACTCTGCATAGATACCATCACCGCTCACCGTAGTAGATACAAGACATTTGTAATTCTGTAAAGTTTTGCAACCCCATACTACGAATACGTTAGATAAGTCAATTGGCGGCGTTACCGGTGTATCGGCAAAACCATTCTTGTTGTACCAATTAACCAGTTTCTTTTTACAAACGCTTTCAAAATGTGCCATTCCTGTGATAATCATCTTTTTATCCTCGCTTTCTTAATACAGTGTTGATTTATTTAATTCTTCCACCAGTTCCCTCTCGCGTTCTGAAAGTTCATAACAGATGGTATCCTCTGCTGCTTTTTCTGCTGCCTGCTTTTCTGCGTTCTGCTTCCTGGCTGCCGCCTGGTCTGACAGCAGAAGCCCTGCCCCGTAAATCGTTTTTTTCATGGCCCTTTGGGCGTCCAGGCTTCGCACATGCTGGCATTCTTCACGCCTTACCCTGAAATGCACGCCGTAGCGTGCCATTTTCTGCATCATGGCAGCGGTAACGATATGATCCGGATAATCATACTTTGACAATTTCCGTGTCTTTTCCTGCCTCAGCTTTTCTGTTGTATCATTCACCAGCTTTGTCAGCTCCGGTGATGTCTCTGCTACCGTTTCCGGTTCGAAACTGGTAATAAACGATGTCTTCACAGTTGCACCGTTTTCGTATTCGATCGTGCAGTCGCACACAATATGGTTCATTCTGTCCCAGGTAGTCTTGCCGGATAATGCCGTGAGTGACGGGGCAAACAAAAAGAACGGGATGCCCCGTTCCAGATAAAATTCACATATATTTTTCAGGATGGAAAAAGGCGGGTTGTCCACCACCACACATCCCGGCGGATATTCGTCTTTTTCGTAATCGCCGCCCGGCCAGAATGGGCGAATCACGTTCTCAGGATCAATATTGTAACGTTTGCACACCCAGTCCTTTATAACTTCGTATATCTCCGATGGTGTATAGCAGTCGTCTGTCGTTTTCTTCGGTTTGAATTTCTCGACAAATTCTTCGTAAGTTTTGCTTTTTATGTTTCTCACCTCCCTGCAAAATGGGTACAAAAATACCACCGGCCTCTCGACTGGTGGTATTTATTTTTGTTTTGGTCTTACTGGATCCATAGAAAGTTTCATATCACATTCCGGCGAATCACAATAGAAGAAATATTTTCCTTTGCATTTAACATGTCCTTTTTTACATTTTGGACATATTGGATCGTTCCCTGCTCTTGCATCCGACACCATTCTATTACGCCGATCCATTTTTGCTTTCATTTCTTCTAATGTCATAATGTCACCTACTTTCTCCATGGATATTCCGGATACAACTCAGCTACTAATTTGAGTATATCCTTTTTCTCTTGGGAAGTCAATGTATTTGACCTCTTTCGGTGTTTCACTTCTTGAGCAATGCACACAGCTTCCGACCATTGGTCTCCACCAATTCCGTACTTTCTATGCGTTGCTTCATGTATAAGCACTTCTGCTGTTTTCTCTATCGTTTTTGTCTGATCTGCAAAAATTCTTATTACATCATCTTCTGCATCATAAAATCCCAATTCATTATATGGATTATCGATACCATAAACGAGCTGAACTAAAATATTATTCGTTTCCAGGTATTCAGACATCTCTTTTCCAATATCTGACTTCTGCATATCTTTTTTGATATTATGCGGCTTTATGACATCATTCTGTCCTAAATTATACGTGTGATAAATGCCTTCATCATCTTTTAACCTTGCCCATTTATTACTTTTCTGTTGATACTCTGCCTTATTCTTTAGATCCAGTGAACACTCTGCCATCCTTTTATACTTCTTCTCCTGCCGCTTTGCATACTGTTGTCTGGCTTCCTGCTGGTTTTTCAGACCGATCTGTTCCAGTTCTTCTTTCGTCCAGGTATCATCAGCCGTTGAAATACCGGGAAAATAGGTTGTGTGGCTGTCTTTACATCTTGGATGGTACAGACCATAAGATATCGCCTTTGAAACCAGCGGATAACTGCCGTCTTTCCGGCTGCCACCGCTCCACACATCATCAATCAATACTTTTCCGCAGAACGGCAGACATTTCGGGCACGGATTTCCTCTCTTATTCACGATAACAGTATGTATGCCCCATTCCTGGCGTTTTTCACCTTCCCCCTGCAGGTAGGCTCGTTTGCTTGCTGTACGGATCGCCATATCTGCATAATCTGCCAGCGTATGCCTTGCACCGTTTTTATACTCGATACAGTTCAGACCAGCAGAAAGAAAATCCTTGGTCGCCATATCAACTGCTTTTTCATACGTGCCGGCACCAGTGTTTGCATAGACCTGAGCGTTGTAGATCACCCTGCGGTACTGGTCGTCTGCCATACGAAGTACAGCCACCTCTGCCTTTTCCATGTCATTCGTGGTTGCATTGATAAGGGCATCCAGCTTCCGGTCATTCAGTCGGAAGAACTCTGCCGTAGCACCTTTTGTTGCTTTTTTTGCTGGAAAACCTTTTTTGATAGCGTCCAGGATCTGCAGTTCCTGATGCATGTTTCCTTCGGTTCTTGCCACCCGAATCAGAGCCTCGATCTTGTCATTGATATCCTGGAACTGTCCGCCGAACTTCTTCCGGTTGGCTCTCCGGTACTGTTCCAGAGCTTTTAACTGTTCTGCCTGCCACATGCTCCACTGCTTATTCTCCGTCACTTCTTCGACCTTGTGCCGTTTCATGTTTCGGATCATGGATGCGATCAGTTCATCTTCGATTGCCTCAAAAGCCGCTCCGATATCATACGCATCATTTATCTTTGCCATTTACATGCACCTTGAATCCCTGCTGCTTAAACTGCCTTTTCAGTTCTTTCAACTGTGTGGCACTGCTGCATTTATCATTTCTCAGTTCCGCATAATCGCCTTTTTCCAAAGCATACACGCCAAAAGGTACCTGTTCCTTTGCAATTTTAAGCAGTCCCTGGTACTCCTTCCGGCTCATCTGGTACATCCTGTTTGCTACTTTTACCTTCATCGTTCTCGCCGCCTTCCTGATTTACGCTGAAATCACCAGCATCCAGATTGACTCCCGGCTCTTCCATCTCCTGAATACCCTGTTCTGCTTTCAGTCTGGTGATTTCTTCCTGTTTGCAATGTTCATCCAGGCTGTCACCATACAGCTCTTCTACACAGCGTTCAATGCTCATGATTCCGCCCTGTTTTGCCTTTGCCACAGTCTCAACCTGGCTTTCAAAAGATGGGTTTGCATATTCCCCAAATGGAATATTGACCTTCACATCTTCCGGCATCTGTCCTTCCAGAATGTTCATTGCATGGATGCAGGAAGCAACTACATCCGGCAGTGTCGTCTGCAATGCTTCTACAATGCTGTTCCGTGTATACAGCGTTGTTTTTTCTTTTTCCCGCTGTGCTTCTGCATTATCCAGTTTTTTCGTGTCAATGCCTAAGGTAGAAGGACTGATCACGCCCTGCAAACACAGATCCAGTGCCGTGATATAGGATGCAAGATAACTTTCATGCGGGATCACCGGCTGATCGGTATTGATCGTATTTTTCTGTCCTTCGCTCATATCGCCAGTTGCAGCATAATAGCGATTGTCAAATGGATTCGGCCGGATCAGTACGCCTGTCTCCGGATCATGCGGGACTAAGCATTCCGGAATGTACGTTTTTGCCCTGCCTGCTCGCAGTGCATCCATCCACTGGGACCAGACCTCATCGAGCGAATCGAAGCTGTCCAGCTTACCATCAAAGATACTGCCGCCCCTTCCCTCATACTTGGCTGATTCGTAGATCATCAGCGGCACTGCCAGCATCACGCTCTCGTCAAATGCAAAGTCTTTCAGGTTTTCTGTGGCTTTCAGTGCAGAAACCTCAAGCATCTGATTACCGGAATACAGCTCGTTGACGATATAACCATATCCATAGCGTTCATTCAGCACATATGTCCGTCCTTTATCTTTATATGGTGTTTTGAATACGATTTCACGAATCCTGTCACGATGCCGGATAATTTCCACCCGGTCACCCGGATACCATTCAAGAATCGGATAAGGACTGACCTGCGTATCAACCGTCACCTTGAACGCTCCATCTCCGATGTATAGAGCCTCTTTCAGTGCACTTTCTATTTTGTGCTGAAAATCGTTGTCCTTTGCGATTTCCTCCCACATCCCCTGCTGCTTCGGACTTTCAAACTCAAAATCGTTCATATCCGGCAGCACAACCGATGTCAGAGTTCGCACAATCAGTCCAGGCAGACCGGTGTGGATCTTCCGCATCTCAAGCCCAGGACTGCTCTTGCTTGCCCAGAATTTATATTTGTCCGCATACTCGCGATTCTGCTGGTAGAACTGCTCCAGTTCGTTGCCATCACCACGATACCAAATGCGGTTACGGATCGCATGCCCCTCAAAATCCAGCATCTCATTGATCTGGAAATTATAGGGGTTTGCCGGAAGTACATTCAGCCAGCTCCGCAGCGTCCGCTTTATGTTTTCGTTTAACTGTTCCATCCATTTCACCTGTTCTGTTCCTCCTTAAACCCGATCATGTTCCGGTACGGAATCCATCCATACTGCTGTGCGTTGATCGTGTGGTCGTTTCTGTCTTCCGGGATATCCTTTTCTTCGTTCCAGGAATACCGCTCCAGTTCTGAGATATGTTCTGTACAAGTATCCACAACCAGATAACATCCTTGCTGGATCCATCCAAGCTGTAAGCGGATACGGTCCAGGATCTCCACTTTCTTGTACGATTCAATAAAATTGTAGAGACATCCATGCAGACGCTTGTACTTGCGAAGCTCAGTGATCGTAGCCGCATCCGCACAGTCAATAAACGTCTCTTTTGCAAATCCCCATTCTTTACGACACTTTTCCAGGAAATCAATGAATCTTACCGCTGTATCAGACGGTGCCAGCGGTTCTGACAGATCTTTGTTACTGTATACCTTTTCCGCCAGCGTGATCAGCTTTCTGTCTTCTGTGATTCCCTGGAACAGCATGGCGATCGTATCCGGAGATTTTGAGGAATACGATGTGTCCAGACCACAGGTAAACTTTTTGAATTTCAGTTTTCCTGCTACTATCTTCTGTTTTACCCATTCTGCCGTGACCACATGCTGTTTCCGGCTGAAATTCGGGAATACCAGACCAGTTGCTTTTCCCCTGAGTCCCTGGATCTTATTCTTCCAGATCTTGGTTCCCTTCGGCGTGTTCTGGATGATCCGTTGCTTCTTTTCTTCCGGAAGTCCTGCATTATCGTCAAAAGAAAAGAACCAATGTACCCAGCCGGGTTTCGGTTCTTCTTTCAGCTCTTCTTTAATTTCCTGTGGCGTGTCCTGTTCCCATTCAGGTAATGGTCTGCTGCAGTTGATATACTCCTTGTATACATCCAGATTCGGATCATCCGGGTTCAGTGTTGCCATAAAGTAATCACATCGCATAGACGACTCTCGGACAAATTCAATATCAGCTGTATTGATCTCGTCAATATACAGACATCCGTACTGACCGCCAAGGGCTTTCTGCCACTTCTTCTTATCCCCATATCCCATCACATACACGACTTTATCACCATTGCTGGTGTGGAACAGGATATGTGGTATTTTGTCGTCCTTGGTGCCGTTTCCGTTGTACTCAGCCAGCATACCGAAGTCATCAATGATGCCAAGGTCCTTATTGATGATGTTCTTTTCTGCCGTTCCGGTATCTTTCGCCGCTATAATGTGCAGTTTTTTCGATGACTCTGCCACTTTCAGCATAAATTTGAACAGTCCTACTGTCGTCTTACCGGCAGCAGTCGTGCCTTCCAGAAATTCAACCGGTGCATTGCAACGTAAAAATGCTTTATACTTTTCTGATAGCAGTAAGCGTTCCGTGCTCATTATCCATCACCCCGCATCTGTTGCAGGATATCATCCAGTTTCTTTTTCTCGTCTTCCAGACCAGATACTTCGACCTTATCTGTGAAAAGAGAATATCTTTTGCCCAGAAGTTCTGCTGCTTTCAGCCTGTCTTTTTCTGATGGACCTTTTTCCATGGTACGTGCTTCAGACATTCCATCACCAATACCTTCAACAACAATTTCCTGGGATGTACTCTCACCCCTTAAGACTGAGGTAAGGTACTCAATCACTTCCTGTGCATCTGCTGTTTTCTGGCTATGAATCTTCTCCAGCTGATCAGAAATATATTTTTTAACGTTAACATTTGTTAACATTCTACTTGCCGCCGCTCTTGCCACTTCATCTCGTTTTACCGACGGATATGCCACCAAGTAAGCCCTTGTGGCATTCAAATCAATCAAATATTCATCTGCAAATATCTTCTGTTTTTCAGTCACTTGGACTCACCTGCCTTTCATTGCACACAAAAAGACACCCAGCACTGCCAGATGTCTTTTTGCGGAAAATGTAGTATTCTTTTGAGAAAGGATTCTTATATGTCCCCATCAGGGAAATCGGAACAGAAGGACTCGAACCTTCGACAAACACTGGTTATGAACCAGCTGCTCTCACCGACTGAGCTATGTTCCAATGCTGCCGGGCTGTTGAGACCCGGCAGATATACAATATACGGAGGTAAATGAAAAGAACCAATCATGTCAGCATCATTCCCAAACTGAACTGATTACACTATATCACATGTCAAGGCGGACATTCTAGGACATCTTGAAATTTTTTAATGCCCATCCGTGAATTCTTCTTGCATGTCTTGGATCATACCCCATCTTTCTTCCGATATCGTCCCAATTCAGCCCCCACAGATACCTCAGTCGCAGCACCCTCTGCTCATCCGGGTTCTCCATACGTCTGATTGCCAGGTCGATCTGTTCACGTGTCCTTGCTTTTTTCAGCCGTTCCCGTTTCAGCCGGCCGATCTGTCTCTCCATAGCTACCACATAATCCGACAGATCAGACTGCTGGCTGCCTTTCGGCATCCCGTCATTGACCATGGATGGAAACATCTGATCCATCCGGAGTCTCTGGATCTCTTCCAGGATCTCCTGCTCCCTCCGTTCACATTCCCTGTATCTTCGCAGGAACTCCTTTTTCTTGTCGTTTTCTGTCATCTCCACCGGCATCGCCTCCCCTCATGCATTTCCTTGCTATTATTTCCAGGATTTCACCGTCTTCATCATCGGTGTGTTCTATGTAATGTTCTATAATTTTGACTGATGCCAGTTTTGTCATCTTGCTCTTTACTGCGGCTGGTTCATGGAATCTTCTGGCTGCATCAGCATCAACACTCTGCTCCAGATGATCATAATGTGCTTTACGTTTTACATTTTTTTCTGCTGCTTTCATCGCTCATCTTCCTGCCCCTTTCATGAACGCCTCAGCCACATCTTTTCCCACAAACCAGACTTCCCCATCTCTCATCACGGTTCTGATCTGCCCAAATTCTTCATTTTCAAAAATCTTCAGCTGTTCCATATTGCCTCCTTACTCGTTCAACGTTCTTTCCAGTGCGTCAAAATCATAGTCTCTTTGTGGAAATGCATTGAATGTATTCTTTACGGTTTTCTTTTCCTTCTTCTTGGCTGCTGGCTGCTTCTTGATTGGATAGAAGCTCTTCCAGCCGCTTACAGTCGCTTTTCTGACAATCGCCTCCATCTCCCTCGGATCCGTTGACAAATCCTTAAGATCCTCTTTCAACAGCTTCACCTGTTCTTCTGTGATCCTTGCACCTTCCTCTCTCCTGGTCTTCAGGAACAGCAGGAAGGCTTTGTTCAGGGAATCATCAGAAAAATAGGAATCCGGCGGAGCCGTATCTATATCTATATATTCTTTTTTCTTTTCCTTTCCTTTTGTGTTATTTTTCTCGGAATTATCCTCTTTTTTCTCGGAAAAATCGCTTTTTTTCTCAGAAGAATTTAAAGAAGGGTTCACTTTAATAAAGGTTTCGGTCTCTTCTTCCGAAAGAAGCCAGAACCTCTCGGCTGTGATCGGCGTTTTCGTGGCTCTGGCTTTCACCATCGCCTGATAACGCCTCTGTATTCCGGCAGAGGTCAAGACCTTGTCCGACTGGAAAAGTGTATCGTCAAACAGTGACCGTTCCAGCAAGAAGTTCAAGACCTGCTTCACCTTGTTGCCATCCATGTTCAGGTCATCCGAGATGATATATTCAAAATCATCGTCAACCTGTAAGTAATACCCTGTCTTGTAGATCTCACATAAAAGATACAGGTACAAGACAATCCCATCCGCCCCATAGCGGGCTTTCAGGATCTTTATCTTTCTGTCTGAGAAGAAGTCTGCATCCATCCGGAAAAAGCGGTTCCCTTCCTGCTTCTTCCTTGCCATATCAGCCTCCTTTTTCTCTCTTTATGTATCGAACCGCATCAGAGTAACGCTCAAATACGCTTCCTCTTTGTACGCCTTTGTGACGCTCAGTTTTATGATCTGCGTATCATCATGGTATGCGATGCCGTTCAGGGCATCCAGCACAACCTTTGCGATGTTGTCACTGTCCGGCTTCTTTGCCGGCCAGATCTTCCCTTCCAGCATCTCTGCCCTTTTCTTCTTCGAGATGCTCTTAGGCGGCTCAAAATACGCCAAGATATTAGCAACCACATACGCATCATCCGAAAACCGTTTCTGTCCGTATTTCTGTTGGAAACAGGTCTTGATCAGGTTTTCGTACAGCACCGTCTTTTCAGGTGTTACGCTGCTCATTTTATCGCTCTTGCTGTTATAGAATGTCCTCGCCCGGGCTTTGCCCTGCGGCTTGCCCGGTACGGTGAACGTGAATAACTTTGGTTCTTCGTTATTGTTCTGACTGTTCATTTTCTACTTCCTTATACTCCTGGTCGATGATGTTCGGGTCTTCCTGCTCATTGACCACCTCGGACATATCGACGTTGATCTCGCTCTTGATACTCTCATCATTGTTCATCTGCATGACAAAATCTGTTTTCAGCGGTGCATATTTCAGGCACTTCTTAATGACCGTTTTCTTCGCCATCTCCTCATAGTTTGTTTTCCATGGACTGTAAGAACTACCGAAGCTCTGGCTGAACCGTCTCGCATGGTCGTCAACGTCTTCCTTGCTCATAACCTCAAAACCGAAGCCGCCATTTTTTGATTTCCAGAGTGCATATACAAGGATCAGGTTTCCTCTGTCTTTCAATGCCGGTTTGTGCACCAGCTTCGGATCCAGTCCCAGTTCATACTGAAAATCATCATTTTCATATACACACTGTGCCTGCACGGTCTGGATGTTTTCGTTGCGGTATACCATATCAATCAGCCCTTTGTAACCTATCTGGAACTGGCACTCCAGCTTCCCTTTGTTTCTATACGGGATCAGGTACGCCTGTCCCAGCGGCGTGTTCGGTTCCAGACCAAGCTGTGCTGCGTTCATCAGTGCCCCGAGGAAGGACATCTGCGAACACTCTGCAAGCTTTGGTGTGGTGTTCAGTGCGGATAATGCCATGCGTGTGAAACGCTCCGGTGTGATCACCTGCGGCAGAGCCTTTTTGATTTCCGGCTCCATTGCCTTGATCATGTCTGCAATGCTCATGTTTTTTGTCAGCTTCACTGCTTCATTCTTTCTGCTGGTCTTTTCTGCCAGTGCGTCTTTTACTGCCATCTTGCTTCCTCCTTATGCTCTCTCAGCTCTTTTTACGGTGAACCGTCTGCTTTCAGACTGTTTCAATACCTGTTTGTAGATTTCCGGGAAATCTGCTTTCAGCTGCTTCGAATCCACACGGTTCGCGGTCACGCTCTTCCAGGTGACGCGGTACAGATCCGATACTGCCATCTCTGCATCTTCCATATAAACCTTGATCTCCTGCTCAATCTGCTTCTTCTCTTTCTCCAGCTTGTCCTGAAGGTCGCTGATCTCTGCACGGCGTTCCAGTTTCTCGTCAAAATCAACCAGCGGGATCATCTTTTCCGGTTCGGAACTTCCATAATACTTCTGTAACAGCTCTTCCGCTGCCTTGCTTCCATCCGGTGCCGGCATCTTGTCTGCCTTTACATTGTTCTGCCAGAAATCACTTTCAATATCAATCAGCATCTGAATCGTTTCCTCATCGCGTTCGATCTTTCGCCAGATGAATTCTTTTCCCAGCACCACGCAGGCGATATACCAGGCATCCGCCCCGGTCACTGCCATGTAATGGTGGCACTGGATCTCGTAGGATTCCGGGATATGTCCGTCTTTCCACTTGTCAGCTGAATAGGCAGACGCTGTCTTGCATTCCAGACCGGCATTCTCACCAACTACCAGGCGGTCAACGTTCGCCATCATGAAATCATGATCCGGATGCCCATAGATCGCATTGGCACGGCGTACCTTTTTCCCTGTCTCTTCCATGAACCGGCGGGCAACGTACTCCTCCAGGTCTCTTCCCTGTCTCATTGCCTCATTGTCTTCTTTTTCCCCTGCTTCTTTCTGCGTCTTATCCTGGAAGACAGCGATTGCAGAGCTGTACGGGTTCAATCCGCAGATGCTTCCGGCATCACTTCCACCGATGCCCAGTTTTCTGTATCGCAGCCATTCTTCATGGCTCATATCTACTGTCGAAATTAATTTATGTAATTTCACTTGATTTACCTCCTATGTTTGCCCTATAATTGAGCTGTGTTATTATTTTTCAAGTCCCGGATCGCCCGCCAAAGCACCGGGACTTTTTACTACCTCGAGTGTCGCTTTCTCAACGATCACCGATTCTTTCGTCTCTTCATTTATTGCATGCACATAGATGCTGTTATGGTGCCAGATCCGGTACTTGTCCGAATCAATCCCGGCCAGTTCCAGGATGGCTCTGGCTTCCTGGTCGCGTCCTTCATTTACCCAGATCATCTGCTTTCCCCCTCCAGACGGATACATACTTTTGCCAGTTCCGCGGCAATCTTGTATTCTTTTTCGTATCTACTGCCTCCATGTGTTTCCTCCACTCTATCAACAAATTTCTGGAGGCTTCCCGAAAAGCAGCCACATCTTACCCCTATCGTATCATCCTTAGTCCTGTAAAATGTAACATATCCATCCCGGCTCCCGATCGGTCCTTGTACAAAGAAATGCCTCGTATTGAAAACTTCTGCGTTGCCGTAAACCCACGCGTTGCCGTAAACCCACGCGTTGCCGTAAACCCACGCATCGCCGGAAACTCTTGCATCGCCGTAAACCTTTGCATTGCCGTAAACCCACGCATTGCCGGCGACCTGAACTTCGCCGTAAACCCACGCATTTCCGAAAACTCTTGCGTTGCCGTAAACCCACGCATCGCCGGAAATCCACGCATTTCCGAAATGTGAAAGATTTTCCTCTTTCTCGATGTATCCGCCGAACTCTCCAGTTTTGACAGACCCGAAATCACGCACTGCTCTGATCCGGTACAGTGTTTTCCCGTAAACTGTGACCGTTTCCTCTGTTAATTCATATTTTTTCATTCTGCTTCCTCCTTCTCCGCCCACAGCATGATGCGGATTACTACCGCACACCACACGGTAATTGTGGTTCCGACAATGTCACGCTCATTCAACAGGCTGTATTTTCCCAGCCACCAGAAGGCAAATATTGCGGCTGCTGTGGCTACGATCGGGGCGAGTACAGCCGCTCCGGTTGTTTCTTCCGCTTCTTCTGTTACTTCTGTTTCTCTTTTTTTCATTGCTTGTCCTTTCTCCGCCTGCTCAGGCGGTCTTATCCTCTTTGTAGCTTGCCATCTCCAACCCTCTGCGGTTGGCTGTATCTTTCAGCCGCTTCCGGTTTTCATCTGGCAGTGTTTCAATCAGTACTTCCTTGCCATCGATTACGACAATGTTCATAATTTTCGGCATTGCTACCACCTCCCCTTACAAGCTATGCGTTTCCGCTTGTATTTGTTGCTTTGTTTTTTATTCATCTATTGTCAGAATCACAATCCAGAACAGCAACAGGATTGCTAATGGTTTCAACATTTCCCTACCCCGCTTTCTTTATTGACTTCACCCTGTTTTCCTCTTATCCTTGTTATACAGGCACTGCCATGCCGAGTACACAAGAAAGGAGATTGTTCATTATGGATATAAAGCCTATAAATGTTAGAGGATATGATACCTACTACACTGAATGTATTGATAACTCTGGAAAATATCTTTTAATTGCTATTCCTTCTACCGCAACTAAAGACATTTCCAATATTTGCAATACATTCTTAGAAGGTCACCTCATCACCATGATCGACTATGCCACTGTAGATAATGTTCGATTCATAAAAGCGTATTATTGACTGTAATGTCAATTTGTTTATGCTTTCCCGGATTGGCTGGATCAGCATTAAACAATTTTTGTAATGGCCAGCCATCTGGTCCCGGGAAAGTAACAACAACAGGCTCTTGCACTTCTCGACCGTTGATTTTCAAAATGTCCCTGTCAATATCTGCTTCTAAAGATCTGATACACATTTCTCCTACCCCGCTTTCTGTTCTGTCATGGTTGCCATCGTTGAAATGATTCCGTCCATTTTACCCTTTGCATACTCTGAGAGATTATCCCAGTTCTCAGCAATTTTTTTGAAATCTTCCAGGCGTTTTTCTTCTTTTGTCTGATTAATCTGTTTCTTCATGTTCTCACCTCGCTTTTATTTCGTTGTGATATTACTATATAACAATGCAATTATTTTGTCAACGTTTTTTATAAAAAATTATTGCAACGCAATATTTTTTGTGTTATACTTCGTTTAAACATAGAAAAGCGAGGTGATTAAATACGAACGAAAGGATACGTAAAATAAGAAATGCACTAAACCTAAACCAAACCGTTTTTGGTGAACGTATAGGAGTTAAACAGTCTGCTATCGCCAGTTACGAATCTGGTGCCAGAACTCCTCTTGATACAGTTATTGTTTCTATATGTAGAGAGTTCAAAGTAAATGAAGAATGGCTTCGTACTGGTAAAGGTGGAGATGACAACATGTTTATCAAATCAACACCTTACCAACAAGCTTACAACCGTTTTGGGTATATTATGGAAAACTCTACACCTGCAAAAAAAGCAGCATTATCCATGCTACTTGAAATGGTATACTCTATTCCTGACGATTCATGGGATGCCATTGTAAGGCAATTTGAAGAATTAAAAAAGGAAGGCTAGGCAGCCTTCCCGATCATTCCTTTGATTAATTGAACAAGCCTTTTTATTTGCTCTTCATTTAATTGATCAATGAGTTCGTTTAATTCTTTCTGCAATGTTTCTTTGTCCATCCTATGTACCTCCCGATTACGTTTTTTCAAACATTTGTTCGAAAAACTTTGGTTTTATATTATCACAAAAATATTTGTGATGCAACTGTTTTCGAACATTTGTTTTAGTAAAATTTTCCTTTCATCTTAACAAACGTTTCAGGAGGAAAAAAGTTGTGCGTTGTCCGGAATCCCGGACGCTTTTTGAAAATCACTTATATTCAGACTCATACAAGTCAGAAATAGTGGTTTTCAGCCCTGCTGCCAACTGTTCCATAGTTGCCAGTGTAGGGCATACCTGACCGGTCACTATGTCACCGATCGTAGACCGGGGAACACCGGTCATAATTGCGGCCTGCCGGATTGACAGGTGGTGCTGTTCCAAGAATTGAGATAATAATATTTTCATGGTGTTATTATCTCTAAAAGTCAAAAAAATATTCAAAGGAGAAAAGAGTTATGGGAATCATGGATGCCTTTAAGGGCAAACAATATAAAGAAGAGGTTGAAAAACTTACAAAACAATTAAATCAAATGCAAGAGCTTTTAACTCCTGAAATGCAAGATGCTATGCTTTTGCAACAAAAAATTGATGACTTAAAGATACAGGAGCAAAATCAGCAGCAGGCAGTTTCTCAACTGTATAAAAATATTGAACAGTTAAATAACACTATATCAAAATTAGATAAGACGATTGAAGACAAAAAATCACAAATTGTATGGATGGACGATGAAATTCTTGTTCAGGAATTCGGACTATATACTCCGAAATTTGACTTTGCTTCTTCTCTTGATTATAAAGAAGAACTTGCTAAAATTCGTTCGAAGCAAAAAGAGCTTATCAAACAAGGACGTGCAGTAAGTGGTGTAACAAATTGGCAAGTAAATGGCAGTGCTGCAAAGGGCAGAAAACTGGTTTCCGACACCCAAAAACTTCTCTTGCGTGCTTTCAACGGCGAATGTGATGAACTGGTTTCTAAGGTTAAGTATACAAATTTTGATGCATCGTTAAATAAGATACAAAAATCTGCTGAAACAATTTCCAAATTAGGGACTGTCATGAACATATCCATTTGTCGTGGATATCTGGATGCAAAAATAAAAGAGCTGCGATTGGCTTTCGAATATCAGCAGAAAAAACAGGAAGAAAAGGAAGCTCAACGTGCTGCAAGAGAGGAGCTTCGTGAAGCTGCCAGATTGCAGAAAGAAATCGAAGCCCAGCGTAAAAAAATAGAAAAAGAGCAAACTCATTATTTGACAGCATACCATAAAATTTCTGTACAGTTACAGGCGAATCCTAATGACGAAAACTTGATCGCAAAAAAAGCAGAAATTGAACAGCAATTAGGAGAAATTGAAAAATCCATCAAGGATATTGACTATAGAGAAGCAAACCAAAAAGCCGGATATGTATATGTCATATCCAATATTGGTGCTTTTGGAAAAGACATCTATAAAATAGGTATGACACGAAGGCTTGATCCTCAAGATCGAATAGACGAACTCGGAAGTGCTTCTGTCCCATTTAATTTTGATGTCCATGCCATGATATTCTCTGATAATGCCCCTGCACTTGAAGCTGCACTTCACCGAGCATTTGAAGATAGAAAACTCAATATGGTAAATCATCGCAGAGAATTTTTCCATGTCACTCTTGATGAAATAAAGGATGTAGTCAGAAAGAATTTTGATAAAACAGTAGAATTTACTGATGTTCCCGATGCTGAACAATATCGTATCAGTCTGAAACTCCGTGCTGAACAACCTCAAGAACAACTTGATAGAACAATTGATTTCTTTACACCAAACAGTTCTCCATCCGTGAAGCAGAAAAACTCTCCAGCGAAATCACCTATCGATCCAAAGAAAGTATTACGCACACGTTGGGGAAATTACGAAATGCCAGATCCATATAGTATTAAATTGACATACGGAGCAAGAACCGATTTGAAAAAAATAGAAAATTAAATAAAAATCCGCCCCAGTGTTACCAGCACCGAAGCGGATCTGAATACTCACCGGAGCAACCCGGTAAATATGTCCTAAGCAAGCATATTATACCATCATTGCTCTGGTTTCGCAACCAGGGTATTTTTATACCCTTAGTTAAGTATACTCAAAAACAGGAGTGTGATGGTAATGAAACAACTGAATTTCAGAGAGTGTGCCCTGTACGTCCGTGTTTCCACTGACAAACAGGATGAACTGTCGCCAGATGCACAGATCCGTCTTGGTACGGAATACGCCAAGAAAAACGGTCTGCACGTATCGAAGGAGCACACTTACATAGAGCACGGCATATCCGGAAGGAAGGCCGACAAACGACCGGAGTTCCTGCGGATGATCGCCGCAGCCAAATCAGAAGAACATCCTTTTGATGTGATCCTGGTCTGGAAATTTTCAAGATTTGCAAGGAACCAGGAAGAAAGCATCGTATACAAGTCCTTGCTTCGTAAAAAGTGCGGCGTGGACGTTGTGAGCGTATCTGAGCCGATCATAGACGGACCTTTTGGCGGTCTGATCGAGCGTATTATTGAATGGATGGATGAGTATTACTCTGTGCGGCTCTCCGGCGAAGTGACAAGAGGGATGACCGAAAAAGCTCTCCGCGGCGGTTATCAGGCACGCCCGCCACTTGGCTACCGCATCGAAACCAAGAAAGAGCCGCCTGTGGTCGTTCCGGAAGAAGCCAAAATCGTCAGAAGCGTGTTTGATATGTATGTCAACCAGCACAAGGGATTCTTTGACATTGCCAGGGAGTTGAACCGCCTCGGCTGCAAAACGTCCCATGGCAAGGCATTTGAACGCAGGTCGATCGAATACATCATCCAAAATCCCACGTACTGCGGCATGATCCGCTGGAACCGCACGACAAACGAAACGAATGTGATCAAGCCGAAAGATGAATGGATCATAACGGAAGGGAACCACGAGGCGATCATATCAAAGGAACTGTTTGAACAGGCACAGAAGCGTTTCGAAAGCGAATACCGCCCAAGAGGTGCCCGCCCTTCGTCCACTTACCGGCACTGGTTGTCCGGGCTGATGAAATGCCCCGCCTGCGGCCGCACGATGACTGCCAAGCACACTGCAGGTTACTGCTATTTTACCTGTTATGGATACTCAAAAGGAAAATGCCTGGCAAAACAGTCGATCAGCTCACGCATCATAGAAAAGAGCGTGCTGCAGTCTATTTCGGAAGTGCTGGCAGACAGTAATCTGTCTTTCCGACTTGTAAAACAGGAAAGCAAAGAAGAGATTAATCGTGAGTCCCTGATTCTTGACCAGCTTTCACGGATTGCCGGAAAAGAACGACGGATCCGGGACGCATACCGGGACGGAATTGATACTTTAGAGGAATACAAAGAGAACAAAGCAATACTTGTTAAGGAACAGGAGACGCTGGAAGCAGAACTTGAGCAGCTCCGCAGCGTGTCCCCGAAAGAAGATGATCCGACGTCAGCCATGCTCGCCAGGGTAAGCAGCGTGTATGAAATACTGATGTCAGATGCAGATGATACACTGAAAAACGAGATGCTGAAAACGATTGTTGAAAAGATTGTTTATGATAAAAACACCGATACCTTAAAGGTCTACTACTTCTACAACCCTTGATTTTACTGGCTTTTTCGGTGTTTGTACGTTGTTGCAATCTGGTTGTCACAGTGGGGTTCAAAGTCTCTGGCAGATCAGGGATACACAGCCACAGAAATCCTCCGCTACTACTATGGTGACAACATCTACATCAATTCAGCGGAGGAGATTTCCGGGATTCCTTCTTCCTGGCCTGGATACGATCTCGACATCGGGGCAACCGGGCCGAAAGTGGAGCAGATGCAGGAACAGTTAAATGCGATTTCAAATAATTATCCTCTGATCCCGCGGATCGCCGTAGATGGTATTTACGGAGAAGATACACAGAAGGCGGTGGAAGTTTTTCAGGATATTTTCAATCTTCCGGTGACCGGTATTGTGGACTATCGCACCTGGTATAAAATCCAGGAGATCTATGTCGGCGTGACCCGCATCGCAGAGCTTCGTTAAATATCTAAAAAAGCAGGTCAGACTGTGAATTCTCATCCTGATGAGTGCACATCTGACCTTGCTTTATAATCTACTGATCCGCCGAAAGATAACCGAAATGGCGAAGTGCAAAGCTCACGCCTTCTTCTTCGATCGGCCTGGTCACGTAATCTGCCACTTCTTTGAGCTTATCCACAGCATTTCCCATGGCGATGCCGTTTCCTACCTTCTCTATCATTTCGTAATCGTTCATGCTGTCTCCAAATGCCACGATGTCAGACCAGTCTTTCTGGTAATAGTCCAGAAGTGCCTGGATGCCGTTTGCCTTGGAAACTTCTTTTGTGATGACATCTGCCCCTCTGCGGTCGGCAAAAAGCGGCGTCTTGATTTCCGGAAATGCTTCCCGGAGCAGATCGGTACCTTTTGGATCGCCAAAGTATGCCAGTCCGTAAAACGGGTGTGTCAGAAGGTTGGACTCGTCTATGTACTCGCGGTCTCCGTCTCCGAAAATCCGCTTTTCATGCTCAATCAGCACTTCTTTGTTGACATAGCAGCCGTATTTGCCGATGTTCATGCCGATACAGAGATGATGCTCACGGCAGAACTCCATCATGCGGGCGATCAGCTTCGGATCCATGAAGACTTCCCGGATCTTTTTTTCGCCTACGGTTACTTTCTGGCCGTTGCTGTGGACGATTGCATCCGGCTGAAGCTGTTTTTTGTATGCTTTGCTGAATTCACTGTCCATATCGCGACCGGTTGCGACAGCTACCACATGACCTTCTTTTTTCAGTGCTTCCAGATCCTTAAGCACTTTTTCGGAAATGTGAAAAGTCTTGTGATCCAGAAGTGTCATATCTAAATCAAAACAAAATATTTTAGAGCACATTTTTTAAGATTTCTTCCTGTCTTTCTTTGACTGAAGTCTCGCGGATTTTCTTACGCAGCGGCAGAACACATGCCGGTGATACAGACAGTTCGTCGATGCCCATTGCCAGGAATGCTTCTGTCATCTCCATATCTGCCCCGAGTTCTCCGCAGATACCAATCCAGATGCCGTTCTTATGTGCATTGTCTGCTGCCATTTTGATCAGACGCAGCAGACCTTTGTGATGCGGATAGTAGAATCCCTCCAGGTTTGCATTCTGTCTGTCTACAGCGGTTGTATACTGTGTCAGGTCGTTTGTTCCGACGCTGAAGAAATCGACTTCTTTTGCCAGATCATCGCTGATCATGGCTGCTGCCGGTGTCTCGATCATGATACCAAGCTGGATCTCTTTGTTGTACGGGATGCCACTTGCATCTAATTCTGCCATAACACTCTTTACGATCTCTTTGATCTGCAGTACTTCTTCCAGTGCCACGATCATCGGGAACATGATGGCAATGTTTCCAAATGCAGATGCACGCAGCAGAGCACGCAGCTGTGTACGGAAAATATCCTGCTGTTTCAGGCAGATACGGATCGCACGGTAACCCATTGCCGGATTTTCTTCGTGAGGCAGGTTGAAGTAATCAATCTGCTTGTCTGCTCCGATATCCAGTGTACGGATGATGACCTGTTTCTGTCCCATCGTCTCAGCCACATATTTATATACTTTAAACTGTTCTTCTTCGGTCGGGAAATTGTCATTTTCCAGATACAGAAACTCGCTTCGGAACAGTCCGATGCCTGCTGCATCATTTTTGATCACAGCTCCGATATCAGATGCATTTCCGATATTGGCGTACAGTTTTACTTTCTGTCCGTCCAAAGATACGGTCTCTTTGCCGCGGAACTGCTGCAGAAGCTCCTGCTGTGCCAGATACTCCTGTTTCTTTGCCTGATATTCTTTCATGGTCTCTTCATCCGGCTCGATAATCAGGCATCCGTTTGCTCCATCCACGATGGCTTCTTTTCCTTCGTATTTCTCATCCAGTGCATCACCGATACCGATGATTGCCGGGATGTTCATCGTCTTTGCAAGAATTGCGGTATGGGAGTTCGTAGAACCGCCCTGTGTCACAAAAGACAATACCATGTCCTTATTAAGCTGTACAGTCTCGCTTGGTGCCAGATCGTCTGATGCAAGAATGACCGGCTTGTCCGTTACCAGTCCGCTCTCACCTGCTCCGGTAAGGATTTTCACTACACGGGCTGAAATATCTTTTACGTCAGCTGCACGCTCTCTCATATAGTCATCATCCATGGAAGCAAACATCTGTGAGAAATTGTCTCCGGTAACGCTGACTGCATATTCTGCATTTACAGACTGTGTCTGGATCATGTTTTCGATTGCTTCTACATAGTCCAGATCTTCCAGCATGAACTGATGTGTCTGGAAAAGCATGGCATTGCTCTCGCCAACTTCAGAAACGGCTTTGTCATACAGCTCACCGAGTTCTTCAATGGCTTTTGCTTTTGCATTTTCGAAACGCTGGATCTCAGCCTGCGGATCTTCTACTTTTTTTCGCTGTACTACACCGGAATCTCTCTTAAAGAAAGCAATCTCTCCAATTGCGATCCCACCAAAAACACCTTTTCCCTGTAACGTAATCATTAAGTTTCCTCCTCACTTATTTTACTTATGTAATGCTCAGTAACTTCGCAATTACAATTTTTCTTATGAAACACCTGTAATGGCCCGGCAGCAAGTGCTTCGGCCTGCACCGGATCATTACAGACATTTTTTTATTTAGATGCTGTTTCTGTCTCGGTTTCTGCTGTTGTCTCTGCCGGTGTACCGTCTGCATTTTTTACAACGGCGTTTTTCTCAAGGATCTCCACTGCTTCATCCTGCAGAATACTTGCCATGATCGTGCTCTTACCATACTGGCTGATAAATGCATCCACGTCTGTAGATCCCATCTGTGCTGCGTATTCGCTTGCTTTTTCCTGGAATTTTTCATCGGAAATCTCAACGCCTTCTGTCTCTGCGATCGCACGCAGTACCATTTCCTGGCCAAGGCTCTGTTTTACGGTTTCTGTCATTTGCTTTACAAATTCTTCTTCCGTCATGCCTACCTGCTGTTTCAGGAAATCTGCATATTCCATGCCATACTGATCTGCGTAGGATTTATAATAGGAGGTAACCTGCTCCAGCTGATAATCGATCATTTCCTGCGGATAATCGTTTACGGTTGCATTCTGGTATGCAAGTGCTACCAGATCATTGAGTTCCTGGTTGTGCTGGTTTTCTTTTTTCGTCTTCTCCAGGTCTTCTTTTATATAGTTGTTGTATGCTTCTGCTGTTTTGTATTCATTATTGGAAATTTCCGCTGCAAGCTCATCTGTCAGCTTTGGTGCACGTTTTACGGAATTGATCTTAACGGTAAATACAACTTCTTTGCCTGCCAGGTCGGTGGAACTGTAATCTTTCGGGAAAGTCAGGTTCAGATCTACGGTATCTCCGATCTTTTTGCCGATCAGTCCGTCTTCAAAGCCGTCGATGAAGCTGCCGGAGCCGATCGTCAGGTCGTAGCCTTCTGCTGTGCCACCGTCAAATGCTTTTCCGTTTAATTTTCCTTCGTAGTCGATGTTTGCCACATCGCCGTTTTCTACAGTACCTTCTTTGATCTCTTCGGATTTGTCGTTGTTGTTTAAGTTTGTCTCAACCTGCTGCTCGACTTCTTCGTCTGTGACATCGGTGGATGCCAGTGTTACTTCCAGTCCTTTGTAGTCTCCCAGTTTGACATAATCCAGTGCTTTGTAGTCCGGGCGTTCTGCTGCTTCTGTTGCTGCTTCACTCTCAGATGAGCTGTCTGCTGTTGTCTCAGAAGACGCATCCGATGCTGCTTCGGTTGTGGTGTCTGTATCTTTTGTTGTGTTTCCTGAACATCCTGTCACGGTGATCGCCATGCCAAGAAGCAGGGCTGCGATTACTTTTCTTTTCATTGTAGTTGTTTCTCCTTTCAGATCTTGCGTCGCTTTACATTTCCGGTACCGGTGTCGGTCTTGATTTATCAAAGACTTCTCCGGCATCAAAAAGATCTTCCAGCATTTCCGGATTATAATACATACGGTAGCCGTCCAGATTTCTTCTTCCCTGACGCATATAATTTTCTCCAAACTGTACCCAGTACTGCGTGGAATCTACATTACAGTAAATATCAAATCCCATGCTCTTAAGATAAGCGAATTTTTCGTTATCTGATGTGTATGGCTGCCAGTCGCCAAGGTCGGAACCAAAGGCAAAAATGATCACATTGGTGTCTCCGACAAGCGGTTTTACATAGTCCAGCCATTTCTGTGTATCGGTCTGCAGTCTTTCAAGACTTGCTTCGCCAACATTGATATGTCCCCATGTATGACTTGCAAACTCCCATCCTTCTTCTTTCATGGCATCTGCCACTTTTTTCGCCTGCTGTCTTTCCTTTTTCCAGGCTGCTTTGTCGAAATCCGGGTTCTCTTCGAAGAATTTCTCCTGGTACTCATCCAGGTCTTTTCTTGTCTTGTATGCGATATCGGTGCGATAACCGAGTATACCGTTGTATCCGGTCAGAGCAATGATTCCCTTATGTCCGTGATAGGAGAAATCCGGATGCTCTTCCACAAAGCGATCGATCAGAGGCACCATATCGTAATCGCCTACTGATATACTTCCGTCATCTTCTTTATATTCATTTTTAATATCGCCATTTTCATCCACGATCAGCTTCGTTGCCATGCCATCACCATCCATATAATGATAGTAACTGACATCGTCCTGTGAAAGGACAAATGCCTTTTTGCCCGGCGGAAGCATGATCTTGCCCGGTGATACGGTACCGTCTTCATTGACCGTACACATATCATGCAGACTTACCATCACATATCCTTTGTCATACATAGACTGTGTGATCTTGTTGAACTCATCGATGGTAGTCATAACCTGATTATATCCGGCTTCTTTGGAATCACCATCAAATGCTTTCGAGGTGTCATATATTAATGTATGATAAAATACATGCGTCACCTGGTCAAGTGGATATTCTACAAGCTCCGATTTTGCCTGCTCGTACTCTGCCACTTTATCCTGCATATCCTGACTGTCTGCGAAATCAGAAGATGCCTTTAAAAGCTCAATTGCACCGTCATAATCATACTGTGCTGCCTTTAACTCTGCCTGAGACATGATATCGTCTTCTTTTTTCTGTGCCTGTGTTTCTGTCTCGGCTGCACTCTCTGTGCCTGCGGTATCTGCCGTACTCTCACTTTCAGCACTGGTCGCTGCCTGCTCCCGGTTGTCCCGGAGCTTTTTCTTTTCAAGCATATCTTTTCCAAGAAATGCACACAGGCCAAGGATGATGAACAGAAGAATGACTATGATCATCCTCCCTATAAACATCTGTCGCCTTTTTCTTTTTTTGCGGGCATCCGCTCGCTCCTTTTTTTCACTTTCGTTCATATTCCCCTCCACACTGGTGATAAATTCGCCCTTCGGACTACTTTCTCATGTTTTTACGGGCTCCAAAGTCATACTCTGACCACCTTGCATTATTATGATTCCACGGATTGCTCCGCATTTCATGCTCCCGCAATCCTGAAAACATTCGAAATCCGTCCTGGCGGACTACTTTCTCATGTTTTTACGGGCTCCATAGACATAAAACTGTATGCAAGCATACATTTTATGTCCATTGATCCCTCGAATCATAATAATATCACATCTATAATAGAAATTACCACCCTAAATTGATGATATTCATAAAATTGTAATTATTCGGTACCGCTTCTTGCACTTTCTGCAAATAAATGGTACAATATTGAAATATATGAACTTATTTAGGAGGGTGTACTATGTCTACATTTTGGAATGTCCTCATTGTAATTCTGCTCGTGCTGGTAATCGCACTTGCACTTCTTTATTACTTTGGACAGAAAGCACAGAAAAAACAGGCCGCACAACAGGAACAGCTCGAAGCGACTCGTCAGGTCGTCTCTATGCTTATTATTGATAAGAAACGCCTCAAACTAAAGGAATCCGGTCTTCCTCAGATCGTCATCGATCAGACACCGTGGTATATGCGTCGTACGAAGATCCCGGTTGTCAAAGCAAAGATCGGTCCTAAGATCCAGACGCTGATCAGCGAAACAACTATTTTTGATTCTATTCCGGTAAAGAAAGAGATCAAGGCTGTTGTCAGCGGTATCTACATAACTGAGATCAAGAGCGTCCGCGGCGGACGAGTTGAGGCACCGCAGCAGAAAAAGAGCCTGCGTGTCCGTCTTTCCGAAAAGCTTCTTCGCAAGTCAAAAGAGCTCAATGCATCTGCTGCCGAAGATTCCAAGGGAAAGAAAAAGAAGAAATAAAAACTTTCAAGTGCATGCGTATCGAGAGATATGGATGCACTTTTTATTTGGAATTCGCACAAATGCTGATGCTGCAGTCTGCAATATACTCACTGTTGATCTCCAGTGCGTATTTTACCTGCACATCAATGCTGTCTTCTTTTTCGCTGACATCCAGATGTGTTGCGGAGATCCCGACCAGGAATCTTCCAAATGGGGTGTCGTAATAAGATTCGCTTTTTTTGTCTTTTTCGAACACCATATGCACGTTTGTCATCCCGCGTCTGGTCAGTTCCAGACTGCCGTTTTCGATTTTCAGAAGATTGCGGATCACTTCATTGGAATCTTCCTGTACTTCATCGTACTTGATATAATGGCGGCCGTCTTTTTCAAAGTAGCTGCCGGAAGTGATCACTTCCATCTCTTCACTGTTTTCTTCTCCATCCGGAAATTGTACACCGCTGATGCGGAGCATTATATCTTTTGTCATTTAGTACTCCTCTATGCTGATCTTCTTTGTGGTATTTACATCAAATGGCAGAATCGAATCTGCAAATCTCATAAATTTATCTGCCTGGTCGCTGACATAAAACTGATATTTACGTGCTTCTTCCTGAGACTGGATGTTTGTCAGTCCTTTTTCTGCAAGAAGCTGTTTCAGCTCACGTGCAGTCTCATAAGCCGGATTGACCAGTGTCACCTTTTCTCCGACAATTTCACGCAGTGTGGAACGCAGAAGCGGATAGTGGGTGCATCCAAGGATCAGGGTATCGATGTCCTGCTCCATCAGTTTCCGAAGATATCTGCCCGCAACTTCAAATGTCACCGAGTCTTTCAGCCATCCTTCTTCTACGAGCGGCACAAACAGCGGACATGCCTTGCCGATCACCTGGATCTGCGGGTCCTGTCTGGTGATATAAGAAGAATAAATTCCCGAATTTATTGTTGCTTCTGTGGCGATGACACCGATCTTTTTGTTGTGGGTTGCCTCGCATGCTACTTTCGCTCCCGGCTTTACTACACCAATGATCGGAATATCCAGCTCTTTTTCCACATCTTCCAGTGCATAGGCACTTGCCGTATTGCAGGCGATCACGATTGCTTTGACATCCTGTGTTTTTAAAAAGCGGATGATCTGTCTGGAATAACGCAGCACCGTATCTTTTGATTTTGTTCCATAAGGAACACGGGCTGTGTCCCCGAAATATACGATATTCTCTTCCGGCAGGTTTCGCATGATCTCACGAGCCACCGTAAGACCGCCAACGCCGGAATCAAAAACTCCTACCGGAGCATTACATCTGTCACTCATAAATTATTTTCCTCCGAATTAATCCCTTATATTTTACGTCGAACCCCTGTAAATTGCAAGCAGTCCTTTCCCTTCTCAGAAAAAGACCGGTGTTTTCCCGTCAAATGCATAGGCAACCGGTTCTTCTTTTGCAAAGACCGTCTTGCCGTTCGTCCCTTCTGTGATCTCTTCTTTGACAGAGACAAGCTCTTCCTGCGGAACCAGCGTCTCGACGGTCACTTTGTCCGTATACTGAGAATCTGTGATCAGAAGCCCTCTCTGTCCGAGCAGATACTGGATCTTACCGATCCCGGAATAATCGGTTTCCATCGCCAGCAGAAAGCCTTTTTTCTTTTCAAGTACGGTGCTGGCTGCAAGCCCTGCCTGTACAGATTTTGAATACGCACGGACAAGCCCGCCTGTTCCAAGCAGTGTTCCGCCGAAATAACGTGTCACCACAACGGCTGTGTTGTGGATGCCCTCTCCGAGCAGCACGTCCAGCATCGGATGACCTGCTGTCCCTGCCGGTTCCCCGTCATCACTGCTTCTCTGTATTTCATTATGTTCCCCGATCACAAATGCAGAACAGTTATGTCTGGCATCCCAGTATTTCTTTTTCATCTCTGCAATAAATGCAGATGCTTCCTCCTCCGAGTCCACCGGCTTTACGGTCGCGATAAAACGTGATTTTTTCTCAACGATCTCGCCCTCTCCGCCGCAATAGACAATTTTATATTCTTTCATATGC